>JAEEGL015627812.1_pt1 | contig 46220 bp, 61 predicted proteins | sample 9134231 | NCBI WGS metagenome assembly JAEEGL01 (sample SAMN16246548, study PRJNA631951) | gut metagenome | biome: gut microbiome; feature: rumen; material: fiber-attached | host: Bos | place: Iran: Karaj | collected 2018-10 | reverse complement strand
CATAGTGGACGTAGAACTTTTCCTCGAAATGGTGTGCGCTTTCAAATGGAATCATTTTGCGAATTTCTTTCAAAATCTCGTTCTTGATTTCCATGAACTTCTCTGCATAATCTTTTCTTTCCATAATTTCTGAATTTTATTGGTTAGACATTATGCAGGTAAGTACGTTGTTAAGCATACTTACCAGAGAGTTTTTGTAAGTAAAAGGAAATGCTTATCAATACGTTTACTGTTCTTGTAGATAAGCATCAAGAATCTCGAAGTCAACGATTTCCGTAGATTCGTATTCTTTAATTGTCTGTTCTACCTTGTTCTCATCACAGATGATGGCGAATTGGTAATTTTTGCCAAAGTTGTCAATGCAATGGCAAATGATTGCTTTCTTTTTCATAATTATATATTTTAGTTAGACAATAGTTAGTAAGCACGATTATAAGTCGTACTTACTGAAGAGTGTCAGATAATGCAGTTCTCACGAAACTCTCTTATCAGTCCGAAGCGTTTTGCTAATTTTGCGAAATACGCTGTTGCAATGGCTATCCCTTCGTAGGAAATGGAGGTTTGAGATTCCTCATTCTGCCAGTCGATAGCCTCCTGCCTGGCTCTCGCTTTACCTTTTTGATACTTGTTCATATAATATCCTCCAATTTAATTGGTTCTACATCTTCAATCGTACATACATCGCGGTATTCCTCGTAGGTGTATTCACCGCGCTTGTATCGCTCGTAGGCAAGTTCATCTGCAGTCTTTTCGTCTTTATCAATCTTTCTATACAGATAGACGTAATCACCGAAACCGTGGTCCGCATAGGTCAGTACATAATCTTCGCTTTCGTCAACAATCTCGTCATAGATTTCCATTTCTTCCATGACCTCTGGCTCACGTCCTGCAACGTTTATCAGCCAATTTGCATAGTCGTCAACGGAATTTAATCCTGCTTCAAGCTCAAGCTGGTCTCTTAATTCTTCGTCTGAGCAGTCCAATAGTGCAACTAATTCGTACTTCATATTCTTTTGTTTTGGTTAGTAATAGTATTTGACGGAGTGGCTAAACTCCGCCAGATAAATCAAGATAAGCGCATAAGGCTCTTTGCATAGTCGAAGTCTGAAGGTTCAAAATCTACTTCAGCAATCTTTCTGTTATTCAACCATGCCGAATAAACATGACGACCATAAGAAGAGAATCTGAAAGTTATTTCATTTAGATTGGCTCTGTTCTGCATGATGAACAGCATTGCATTCTGCGTACCTAGTCCTCCGCTTATCTTTCTGTTAGGATTGAAAAGCCGGCTATCAATCTTTGCAGCCCTCTTTCTAAGTTCATCCTCAGTAAGAGCCGATTCGTAAACTTTGTCTCCGTCTTTGTAGCAGTATTCGGAAACCTTGCATGAAATAATGCGTTCAAGCTGCTTCTTTGCATTCAAACTTTTTGTCTTCATATCTTTGACTTTTTATTGGTTAGTCTTCATTTCTCCAATAGAAAGACTGAACTACATCGTTACCGACAATCTCAATCTTTGTGAATAGTTCTACATTCTCATCTTCGTACACTTTCAATCGCTTGATTAATTCGCTCTGAGCGGTTTTTATATCTCCGCGAATGAAACTCCAAGTCAGCACATTATCGTGCCATGTAGCGAGAACAGGACAGCTTAGGACGAATCCTACCCATTGCCCCATGTGGAACAATCCGCTGCCAAACTCAAAAACATCCTCGATCCAATCCGTCATGACATTCTTATCGTCAAGCGGAGCGGGAATAAATTTTACTTCCATAATCATTCTTGAATTAGTTATCGTACTTCTTGCGCCAATAAAGACGCAGGAAGTCTAAGAGGTTAGTCGAGATTGTACGTCCGAAACATGTAGGAACTTGTGCAAGGCTTTCTTCTTCTGTCTGTCTCTTCTTCGTATTCAACTTGAAAAGAATTGCCATCTTTATTTCGTTGGATGGCAACATCAAGAAGGTAGAAAGCGTTAATTCTGTTGAGATAATCTATCTGACTGTTAGTTAAACCGTCTTCTTTTGCGCCTTTAATGGCTTTCTTTACACTTGTATAGATACCTACAACATCTTCGTATCTTTTTTGAAAATAATTGTCCTCACCGTAAGCTGTAACGATGATAACTGTTTGTTTCTTCTTTTCCATAATTCAATCATTTTGGTTAGACATAGCAACTACTGGAGTTGTTACGCTCCAAATAGTCTTTTGAGGTTTGGACGTGAATGCAGTCGGCTTTTCAGTGGATAACCGATATCTGCTGTGCCAAACTTTACCATATAACCATACCGCCAGAACCAAGTGAAATGCGGTTTCTCTGCATACTGTTCAACGAAATAAACTCTTCCGTTGATTTCTGTTTCTCTGTGATTTTTTGTGATAGTCATAACTAAATAGATTTAATAGGTTATCCATTCTGCTCTGTACTTCTTTCCATTGATGGAAAAGATTACCTTTGTATAAGACATCCTGACATAAACATTGTATTCACCGACACAACGGTCAAGCCATCCGATCCAACCTTGGAAGTGTCCCTCCATTTCTCTACGATTGTTTCCGAAAAGTTTCTTTTCGTATTGACAACCCTTGTAGTTAGTCTGAAATTTGTAAAGTGTTATCATAACTTTTGATTTTATTTGGTTAGTAGAAGTGAAACTGGCTTCTGCGCCAGAATCACTAAAAGTTAGTCAGTTTTAGTTCGTAAGGAAAAACATTACGCCTCACTCTTGCTCCATGACCATAAACAAAACTTTCTGCCAGCGTATTGCCTATGTCTATTTTTGAAAAGATGCGTTTATTTCTAAGTTGGTCTTTATCGGCTTTAAGTTCCCCAATACGGATATTTACGGCATAGACACAGACTTTATCATGAGGATATGCCAGCTCTCCAAAAAGTCTTGCAGAAGAAGGAAATAAACTAAGATATACATATCCGCTTTCACTCTGATATGAATTTCTGCGTCGTGCAGTTGTTCTTAATAATCCTTGCTCTGTAACTTTGTGTTTTACAGATGTTCCATGATAAAGAGTGATAAAAGAATCTTTATTACTTCTCAGCAGACTTGATAGATTATTTATATCTTCTTTTGATGGAATATCGTTATAGATGTACTTTTTGATGTCAATTTTCATAATTACAAGTATTAAAGTTTGCAGAGTAGGGGAATCTAATCCCCAAACTCCTAAAAGTTGAAGCACCTTTCTTTCGGCAACGGCTCGTCGAGCAAATCTGCACACCAAACGCGGAAATCCCAGAAGAAAGTTTCATGTTTTTTGTCTGTCACCTTGAAAGTGATGGAGATTGATTTTTCTGTTCCGAGAGAATCCATGACACTATCTTTCCAGACTTTTAAGTATTCCACTTTGTTTCCATCTTGACGTTCACGCCAAATTTGGCGAGCGACATAACGGCGCATCGTTGTTATTGCGTCTTCTTTCTTCTTGAAGTAGTAGTAACCTGTCAGCCAACCATGATCGTTGCACTCTGACTTGATGAAATATACTTTTTCCATAATCAAAATAATTTAAAGTTTGTGCGGTGGTTGTGAAGTTCGGTTCACAGCCACTATGAAAGTTACTTGTGAATGAAATACTCAATGGCTGAGTGTACGAGAATGTAATGTGTCTTTGTCTGCTTACAATCATTTTCATAAGGATTGTAATAGTTTAAGGAAAGAGCATTGTAAAGTTTTGGGATTTCTTTCTTTACTTTTGCAACAAGACGTTTGTAGGAACATTTTCTTGCTCCTTTCATTAATGCGTTCCAATTTTCGATTCCTCCGCAATTTATGCAATTTGTTTCGTAGTACATAATTAAATGAATTTTGGTTAATCGTACTCTGCAGGGTTTCTATGCCCTGCAAAGTGTCATTCTTTTGTGAGCTGAGAAAGTCTGTCAGGAAACCAAAAGGAATCACTGTCAATAAAAACGCGGATTTCTTCGCAAGAAGGAAACATTGCCTTTGTGTATTCAGGCGATGCAATTCCTAAAACTTCTCTGTGATGGAATTTTACTCCAAAGTCATTTGTGAATGTTACAAAATCTCCTACTTTCAGTGGACAACCTTCGAGTTCTTGCAAAACAAAATTCTTGTTTTCTGCCCACTTAATAAAATCTCCTTTGTGACTACGCATAATTCTAATATTTTAGAGTTTCAATAATGCTGACTTGTATTCTGCAAAGTTTAATGGACTTTTTCCGTTGTAAATCCATACATATCCATTAGGAGCGGTTGTCGCGCCTTTTAGCTCTCTCCATCCCTCTGGCATCTTGTCGAGGAACTGTACGCCTAATTCCTTGAAATAGGCAATACGTCTTTCAGTCTTTGTCATATTCTTTTCTTTTATTGGTTAATACTTAGAACTTTGGGAGTATGCAAAAACTCCCAAAATAGTTAGTTGATCCCACGGACACCGATAAACTCTCTACCATCTTGATGATAATAGAGAGTCTTGTTCAGAGGTATGTTACAGTTGAAGCGAAGGAAGATTTTGTTTCCATCCCAGTTGTTGATTCCGTGTGTGAGCCAGTTGTATGAGAGAAAGACCTTTGAGAATTGTTCCCATGTTTCTGGCTGACCAGTGTAAACATCATGTGGCATTTCCTTAAACTCAATACCTGTCTGTCTTTGCAGATAATCCAATGCAACTTCGTTCATGCAGCCGAGTATGACTATTTCTGGAATTGACCTTTCGTAAGGTTGTCCGTTTCCGTTGATTAATGTTGTCTTTTCCATAACTTTGTTTGAATTTTAGTTAATAATTGGAACTTTGGGCGAAGCCACTCGCCCGAAAGTTGTTAGGCTGTAAATGCTTTACGTGTGATGTCGATAAGTTTTTCCTTATACACTATACTATGCCTAACCTTGCTGAATTGTTTTGCGAAGCAATCAGGCAGCAAAGAGTCTATGATAAAATCAGACAACTCGTTCATTGCTTCTAACTCTTTCGTGTACCAGTTTGTTACAAAGTAACCTTTTTCGTCGCAAATGTTCTGAGCAACCAAATAGGGTGTCTGTAAATCTTGATACTTTTGAAAATCTTCTTCAGACATGAGAAAGTCAAAAGTCTCGTCTGTAATTCTGTCACCTTTGCAGATTTTCACTTCACCACGTGAACACTCATTTTCTGCAAAGAAAGCATTCTCTGAGAGAACACGATTGCAAATGTCTTTTTGCTCCTGATCCATGAGCTGACGACCAAGAATCGTTAGGTCGTAGATTTTCAGGAGTTCACAAACTCTCTCCTTGTGCTTGTTAAAATTCTGCCCAAGCACAGACAATAATAAACTCTTTTCCATAGCTGTTTGAATTTTAGTGATACATTGCAGTTCTGGGAGTTTTGAAGCTCCCATAACTTTCAGAGTTCGATTTTGATGTTTTCCCACTCCTTCGGCAAAGTTTTAATCTGCTCCATAATATAGGAAACAATCTCTCGGTCATAGATGTAGAAATGCCAACAATAGGAATACTCTTCCAGATTCCCAATAAAAACCCAGCAATTCAATTCTTTCGCCCAATAGAGATTTACACCGATGATTCTGCTAGGCGTGCAGCCGTTCTTTCTGATGAAATCGAAACGCTCTGCTAAAGTGCAACCAGGCTGATACGCAGACGGAATATTGCAGTCAACGTACTTGTAGCCAGTCTTTCGGAAGTACATCAATCTTACCGCCATTTCGTGACGGGATAGTCCTTCGTATTCCTTAGCACCTTTGTCGATACGATGAAAATACGATTTCTTTCCATTAATAACCACAAAGTAATCTGTGTAGTTTCTGTCCTCACTATACCAACGTGAAAACTCCGTGTAATCGTTTTTGATAATCTGTACCATAATAATTGAATTTTAGTTAATAATTGTCCGCCAGAAAGTTTTCGTACTTCCAAGCGGTTGAGGCTCATGACTCTTTTTTGAAGATTTCTTCTAACTTACCTTTGCTGTTGTACTTCAGAACCTTAACAATGTTAAGTCCTATCTCCGACCATAAAGGAAACTCTTTCAGAGCTTGATCAATAGCTTCTTTGTCGCTTCTGAACAATGCGGGACAACTTACGGAGCTGCCTCCGTCCTTCTCATACTCCACTCGATAGTTTGGGTGAATTATCGGTGAAGCATTTGGAATGAAGTTGAAATGAAAATTACACATAACTAATTGAATTTTGGTTAAACATAGAAGGCGCAGCCAAATCTCTTTGACTACGCCCGAACACTAAAATATAGGCAACTATGAAAAACTTATAACTTTCAAGCTACATTCCTTAGCTTTATCATCTTTGATATGAACTTCTTTGTCCTGTCAAGAGAATGGAGGATTTCGCAAACTCCTGCAGTCATTCCCTTGCTTTCATAAAGTTTCATCAGCTCTGGATGTGTGCCAATCTTGTCCCAATTTGAATACCAACGAACCATGTAAGAAGTTCTGAAACCTTTCTCAACAATCTTTCGTAAGTATATACCGAATACTTCTTTTCCGTCTGCATAGACATCAAAGTTGTCGTCATAACTTCCGCTTCCATAAGTGTGGCGGTAAGTCTTTTTGAACTTTATCTTCATAATAATTGAATTTTTGGTTAATTATCGTACTCCCACAGATTGTAAAGCCTGCAGGAGATAAAAGTTTCATGAGGCAACTCTTTCCGTATGGAGATTCTTTCTCTGCCACTCTGACCAATCAGAAATCCAGTAAACATAACCCGCACCGCCACGATAAGCGATCCCTGTCTCCATGTTTTCCCAAGTTTCCCAATGATCTTTGGTGATGTCCTCAACTCCTTCAGGATTTACACCAGATACCCAACTTTCACCGCCAAGAGTTATCCCTGTCTTGAAAGTCTCAAAGAACTTTCTGAGAATGTCTTCTGCGCTTCCGTACCAATCATCGAAGTAATAATAGACTTTTCCTCTACACTCGCAGAAATAGCCTAAATCTCCGTTTACCTTAATCATGTCTGGATCTCCCTCGAAAAAATCGAGCGCGTCAAACTCTTCATAATCACATTCAGTCCAGCCTTCATCTTTGCAAAGTTCCCAAAGCGAATAACTGTCTTCCCATACGTTTATAAATTCCATAGTTGTAAATTTTAAAGTTTGTTTATCGTACTTTCGGGATAGTTTAATATCCCGAAAGTTTGTTAAGTTCTTCAACTTTTTTTTCACAGAATTTCTTGCCTTTTCCTATAAAGAAAAAGACTCTTGCATTTTTAGCAAAGACAGACCACTTGTTTTTGTACTTTGCAAGTTCAAACGGTTTTTCCATAACTTTGAAATATTAGTTTATTATCGTACTTTCGGAGGTTATTACGCCTCCAGAAAGTTATTTTCGATAAGAAAGATGCACCATACTTTCGATGAACTCATTATGCATCATAAGTTCCGTAGTTGAAAGGTTAAGACTGTTCAGTATTTTGTAAAAACATTCTGACGAAATGATTTTCTCCTTATTGTCTTTGCAAAATCGTTTCAAGTCTTTGAGAGTTCCGTTGCCAAAGTTGAAAGCAAGTTTTATCCTTTCATCGGTCCATGCGTCATAAGTGCCATCTTTGATCGCTTCTCGCATATTCTTATACTTTCTTCCTGCAAGTCCGTGTGTATAACTCGGTATTGCAAATAAAACTTTAACTTCATTCATGTTGCCATAATCTTAGTGTGAATAATTATCGTACTGCCTAAGCCTGCAAAGACTTCGGCAGCAAACTCTTAGGCAACCCACGAAGGACGGGCAGCTTTCTTCACCTTGTTCGGATTGAACCAAACTTTCTTCGTGCTCACAGTCGCAGCCAACAAATATGTATGGCCGAAAACTTTCTTTGTCATTCTTGCTCTCATAATCGTATGTTTTAGATAGTTAGACATTATCGTACTCCCAGAAGTTTTCGTACTCCTGGAAGTCTTTCACAGCATCTTTGAAAGATATAGGTTGGCAACGTAGAAATCTTTCCAGAATTTCCGTACTCTCGTGGATAAACGAGAAGAGAAATAAAGCATCATCACCCATGAACACGCAAACACGATGCACCAGAAGTTTTCACAGCACACCGCAACGACAGCAGGAGCTATCAGCAAAGTTCCTGCTGCATAAGTCAAAAGTCTTTTCATAATTTCCGTACTTTTTCAGATTAAACATTTGACTACCAGACTATCGGTCAAATAGTCTGATAGGCGAAAGACTTCGCTTCATTCCAGGACATACCGAAACTTTCCAGAACCTCCTTCGATATGCGAAGATCTTTCATATTGCTCTTGAGGGAAGCAAACCAGTCGTCACGAAGAACGACGAAACTTTCTTTCTGCTCCGCATCTGCGAAACCTTTGGCAAGTCTTTTCTTCAGTTCTGTGAAGTTGAACAAAGACAGCCTTACCGCTCTCTCAACAGGAGAAAGACGAAGCATCCTTTCAACTACAAGAGAGTTTCCGTACTCCGTGAGCTTGTTGCATGACGCATTCGTGAAAACTTTCCTTTCGTCCTCATGAACTTCTTTCTCAAGACTTTCAAGATAAAGTCTTTCTTTCATATTCAGGAACCTTCCAAACTCCGTGTAAGGAAGTCTCTGATCAATTGCCTCCTGCTCCCATTGTCGCATGAGAGAGGAAGGGATCTCGACAAAACTTTCTTCATTCATAATTGTTCATAAGTTTTAGAATCTGTTCATTACTGAGCTGGCAGATAATCTCAATCATTCTTTCTACTCCGAAGGCATCTGCTAGACCTTCGGAAACTTTCATCAAATTTTCCATAATCATTTAAGCGTTTTTAGTGAAGTTTGAAGGCTGCAAAGAGTCTTTCATCTCTGCAGCCCTATTGTGAAAAGTCTTTCGCATCGTTTGGATCGGTGCCAAAGACTTCTAAGACTTCCAGCCATGACAGCCGAAAGTCCTTGCAATAAAATTCAATTATGGACTTTTTATCTCTTACCGCGTTATTATAAACCTTTGTCCTTTCCTGGCAGAAACAAAGTACAAGTCTTTTCACGCAAAGTTTCTGTAGGGCAACTTTCGTTTATTCCTGCAGACTTTTGCTTGAGTGCCTTGCAACGGTTTAATACTTGATACTTTCGCGTTTCAGTCTTTATAGCTACTAGCTCAAGCAAACAAAGGGCAATAAAAAAACTTCGTGCTCAAAGTCTTATTTTTCAAAGACTCAAGGCACAAAGTTTTTATTTGTGAACGGCAAAGAAACGAACTTTGCAAAGTCAAAACTTTTTGACAATTTCCAAACGTCCAAAAACTTTTGAAACACTGAAATAATAGGTAAAAAAAAACCCTACCAGATTTTTAATGTCTGGTAGGGCTTTGATTGTCGATGCAAATTTTTTAAAAAGCATTCTTAACAGCGTCTAAAACTTGCTCCAAAGTAAAACCGTTTTCTTTGGCATGTGCTGCAGCCTTTGAAACATTCTCAAGGATTCTTTTATAATCGCTAACTTTATTTAGTAGTTTCTTTGATGCGTCCAAATAAGTTTGATAATAGCGAATTGACAAAAGAACGTTTGAAGTTGTAATATCTCTGTACTCTACAAACAAAGGAACTTCAAAAGATACACCGTTCACTTCAGTCTTTAATGTTACATCTGTGTAACGGTTGTTTCCGTCTTTGTCTGTACATTGAGCACCTCTGTAGATTGCACATTTGCCGTTAACAATATAGCGACTTTCTACCAACTCAGACACATTGCACACAGAAAGAACTTTTTCAAAAAGTGGCTTGTTCTGGTTTAACTTTTCTACAACTTCAGCAAATGAAAGATTATTTGCAGCGTCTATAATTTCTTTGTTTGCTTCAAAGAATTCTTTCTTTGCCTTGTCAATTGCTGCAGTCTTAGCGTCTGCAGAAAGTACACCAGAAGCAACCAACGGATTTAATGCATTCTCAAGGGCTGAAGCGTCAAACTTAACAGGACAAAAGTAGTCCGAAATTTCGACGCTGAAAAGATTGTTTTTGTCAATCTTTAAAATTTCAGCTTCAGCGGTTGCAGCGTCCACAATATCAAAGTTTGCACTTTGTTTGCCTTTGGTGGTTGTTGCATCTTCTACGTTAACAACTGGTAAATTTACATCGTTCACGTTTGCCATGGTGTTACTATTATTCGCACCATTAGCGTTTTTCTTCGTTGTTTTCATATCCTATATATTAAAGTGTTACAAAATTTCAAAGAATAGACCTACATAAGTAGGGCATTCGCTAACTCCTTAGCTTTACACCTACGAAATTAATATATAATTATATATTACGCAAATAAATATACTATAAAAGTGTATATTATAACATATATTAACACTAAATATTTGTTACATTATATTTGTTAAGGTTCGTTAACATTTTAAGCGGTTTAATATGTAATGTGATATTATTTTATACCTTTGTCGCAGTCATTAATAAATAGTATTGCATTATGGTTTTAGACAACGTAAAAAAAATATGCTTTAGGCAAAATATAGATCTTACAATCTTAGCCAAAAGACTGCAGATCCAAAGAAACGCGCTTTATATATCTTTGCGTAATAAGGGCATTCGTTTAGATACTTTGCAACGTATTGCAACAGCCTTAAATGTAAGTGTGTCCGAATTAGTGCAAGAATTAGACAACAATAACACTGCAGCACATCAGGAACAACACACAAACGGTTATAATAGCTTTATTTGTCCTGTTTGTGGTAGTCGGTTATACATTACACCAGAAGACAATACAACCAAATAAAAGCAATTTATTTGCATCTGGTAATAATTACAACAGAAGCCAAACAAACACAAATAAAACGACTTCAAACAATATAAAAGACTACCAGACGAAAGAAAGAAAAGAAAAAAAGAAAGAAATACCAGCAGACAATAACAAGGATAAAAAGAGAGAAAAAAGGCGACAAAGGGCAAATAATACATTAAAATGCCTGTTTTTGGCGTTGTCTTCGTTACATTATTTATATAATGTGACACTTTTTTTTCGCTTAAATCATTGATTTTTAGACGTTTTTAAGGGGGTACACCCCCATTTTAACACTTGAAGCTGCCACACTGACCTTTCGTCGGAATTTTTCGTTTTTTCAAAATTTTTTTTTTTTGATTTTTTTTGCATGTATATTCACATTTCCTCTGTGTGTAAAAAACGTGGAACATGCTTTAATGCTGGTGTTTTGTGTATTTTTTATCAAAAATCGTTCAATTTATTTTGAAGTGTTAATTGAATGTTAATTCCGTGTTAAATTAATCAGTTTTTGTTCTCAAAAGTGGTATTTGTGTACCAAAACGGGCATTTTGTGTACGAAAAATTTTATTTGATGTACCAAACGAAGATTTCCAGCTAAAGTCGTGGAACGCCCATTAATAAAGGAATATCTTTGTCATGCAATGTACCAAATGAACAAAATGTACCAAATTTAGTATATTGGTAATTATTATTTTTTTTATTATTATTGTTGTTTATGTCAAAAGGTGCAGATAGTGCAGATAAGATGTCTTTGATAGTGGAATTGGGAGATATTTTGTACCGTTCACTGGACAAGAAGATGTTGCGTGTTGCATATCAGCAGGCTCGTTTTGGTGATCGTGTGTTTGGTTATCAGGAGTGTGTGTTGGGTGTTTGTTCGAGTTGTTTCCGCAGCTACATGGGAGACGTGTATTACTTTGACGGTAGGTTATGGTGTCCGTTGGGGGACATCATCTTGGAGAACGCGTTGAATCGTGCGTTGGTACGTTGTGGTGTTCCCAAGTCGGATTTGGTCAATTCCCGCAGCAAGTTGATGTACTCGGCACATGGTGGTGCTTCTATGTCCCCGTTGGAGTTGAGTGCGTCAGTGATAGGATTCCGTAACGGTGTGTGGGATTTCTCTGACATTTTCAATCCAGTTTATCATTCGTTTGAATCCCGTCAGCCCATTGTGAGTATCTTGCCTTATGACTACGACCCCATGGCGGTATGTCCTAACTGGCAGTCGTTCTTGCAGTCCATATTGCCGAAGGGTGAGATCATGAAGTTGCAGAAGTACCTTGGTTTGGGTTGTGCTGACAGGAAGCGTATGAGTCACAAGATAGAGGAGACGTTGTGGTTGATAGGTAATGGTGCGAATGGTAAGAGTACGATATTCGATGTTGTTCGTGGCGTTTATGGTTCTGGTAACATTTCTTATGTTGGTTTGGACACGTTGTTGAGTGGTTCGTCTGAGGTACGTGCGAGGTTTATCGGCAGCATAGTAGGCAAGCAGTTTAACTACTGCAGTGAGATCCAGAGCGATGACATCTCCAGGTACAGTGACACGTTCAAGTCGTTGTGCAGTGGTGAGCCGCAGGTGGTGAGGCGTTTGGGTCACAATCCAGAGACGACGTATGACATACCATTTCTTGTCTTCAACATGAACCGTCGTCCAGTGAACAGGAACATGGACAAGGCGTTGCTTCGCCGTCTGTTGTTCATCCCTTTCAGGACATCGGTCTCTGAGGCTGACATGAACAGGGAGTTGAGCAAGGAGCTCATGAAGGAGTTGTCTGGTATCAGGAACTGGATGATTGAGGGTTACAGGATGCTGATACGTGACGGTTACAGGTTCGAGTCCACGCGTGACGGTGACGATGAGTTGACGGACTACATGCTGGAGAACGGTCAGACGGTTCAGGTGTTCCTTAACAAGAGGGGATATAGCTGCAACCGCAGGACTGGTCATTGGGAGGACAAGATGCAGTGGGTCCCAGCGTCGTTGCTGTACGAGGACTACGTGTCGTTCTGCGGTAAGTGGCTTCAGGAACCGTTGAACCAGCGTTCATTCGGTGGTGAGATGTCTCGTCTTGGCTGGCACGATGCAGGTGGCAACCGCAAGCGCACTGGTTCTGGCTACGTGTATGGTATATTCTGTGAGCGTTCCATTGACTATGCGATGAAGCTATGAGTATTCCAGATGGTTTCATAGAGGTTACTGCGATATACGACTTGCGCAAGGCATGTATTCGCATAGACTGCATTGAGAGCGTGACGGATAATGCGGAGGAGGTTCGTGGTGATTCCATCAAGCTTGAGTGCAGGACGATATTCTATGCAGGTCACAGCATAGACGTTACTGAGAGTTACGAGGACATTGTTCAGATGATATGTGCGAAGAAGTATGAGTAGGGTAGTTAGAAGTTCTGGTCCTGTGAGTGTGCATCGTTGTGGTGAGTGTGCGCATGTGCGTGTGATGATGGAGTTCAGGACGTTGAGCGTCAAGGGTGAGCCTACGCTTGGCAGGTGTCCTTACTATGAGGGCGGAAGGTATTGCGTGTTACTGTCACAGAGGAGCTGTGAGCATTTCAAGGAAAGGGAATAGTTATGGATATAAGTAAGAAGAGGATTCTGTTTGCCGACCTGGACGGCACGTTGATCACTACGGCGAGCGGTAAGACGTTTGCTGAGGACTGCACTGACTTCCGTATCAGGAAGGATGTTCTGGATAAGATAAAGACGATGGAAGGTCTGGAATACCTGGCAATCGTTACCAATCAAGGCGGCGTTCCTCAATACATTTCACATCATGACGTTGAGGTGAAAATCAAGGCGATCTGTGGGTTTATACGCTCTTATTTTTCAGTAAGTCCTTTTGAAAAAGATGACGAAGGTCTAAACATCAGTGCAGAATATTGCGCTTCAATGGATAAGGACAATCCAGGTCGAAAGCCGAACACTGGTATGCTTGAGAACTTCTTGGAATATTCGGGTTGCAGGAATGCAAAAAAGTCCGTCATGCTGATGATTGGTGATGCAAGCGGAAAGCCAGGACAGTTCTCTGACTCAGACAGGAAATGTGCTGAGAACTTCGGTATAGACTATCTTGATGTTGAAGATTTCCTAGATGAATAGTTATGAATAAAGCGAGAGAAGTATTTGTAATTGGTCAGTTAGTTCAAGTGTTGGTTCATAATAGCACCTACGGCTGTATTGGAAAGGTTGTGGCATTCAACGACCACAACGCGTACAATGTCAAAGTTTCCTTTGAGGATGGTCTTGAGCAGGGCTATATGGTCAATGAATTGAGACCTATCCCGAAGTTGGCGCATAAGTTGACGTTTGTTGGCAAGATAAAGAGGGCGTATTATCGGTGGCGCAATAGTGATCCAGTCCACAGATGCCCTGTTTACAAAAACGAGGGTTGTTGTCATGTTGACGGTCCGTTATGTGACTTCCCTAAGTGTTCGATGTATCATGAATATATGGGCCACAGATGGGTAAGCTGCGCGGAATGTGAATACGCAGGTGATTGTTGCAGCGTAAAATTCGGACTTGGCTGTTATGATGGTAAACCTGCAAAATCTTGATAATTCTTGCAAAATTTGCAAGAAATATATATAAAATATTGTTTCATTAAATACAAGATGTTATGAGTAAGGAAGAATTAAATTATTTGACAGAAAAATTGGTGTCACAAGAACGTGATCTTGTCTTGTGTAGGCAAGCAATGATCAACTTCTCAGCAATGCTACGTGATAATAGTTTCGATCCTGCAATACTTGAACAGGGAAGCGAAGAAATAGAGCCGTTGATTGGAGCCGTTTATATTGAAATCAAGAAAACACTTCCTCGTATTCATGAAGAAAACGAGAAAGACAAAAAAATTCAAAAGCTTGTGGGAGAGGTTTACCGATTAAAGCACAGAACCCTCTTGCAGAGGATATTGAACAAATAAATTATTGTTTCATTAAAATTAAAACGTTATGGGAGTTATTAGAGTAGGTCGGAGAAATCAAAAGACCATTGATCTGATGGGTGGCATATCATTGAAAGCCGCCCCGAAGAAAAGAGTAATGGACGAGAAAGAGAAGGCTGCGTTCATCGAAGGACTTAGGCAGATGCCGAAGGACAAGTGGGTATCAACGTTGCGTGCTGTAGGTCTTGATGACGAAGCTAACGAATGTGAGAGAGCACTTGCAGAGGAACATCTTCATGAAATCAATTTGAAGAACCGTGCAAATAGGCTTTCTGAAATCATGCAGATGCCAGAGGAGGAGCAGCTTCCTTTGCTTCAGGCTGAGGGCTACGATGAAGAGGCTAAGGTCCTGTCTGAGAAGTTGGCTGCTTCCCAGGAATCAAGTGACGAGACTGAGGTGCAGTCTGAGCCTGACAGTGAGAAAGAGGAGGAGCCAGTTGAGGAAGAAACGCCAGCCGATGAAGAAACGCCAGTTGATGACAAAGAATCTTCCAGTGAAGAAAGCTCACCTGATCCAGTGAAGAAGAGAGGTGGAAGAAGAAAGTCAAAAGACATTGAGAAATGAGCAAACGAAAAAAGAAAATCAATGAATTGAAGAACTTTGTTAGTCAGTTGTCTGACATGGAGTGTCGTGAAGAGCTTATATGTGCTTATCTTCAGATGGAGAATTGCCAGCGTGTGCTTCGTGGAGAAGATGTCGTTCCAGATCAGATGATGAGGGATAACGGCCATCAAACAGACATGGAGTTGTTCTATCTGTGCAAGAAAGTACGCAAGGAGCTTGAATATCTGGAGAGTAATCAGGAGAAGAAGTTACATTTTGATGTTTCTGTGAGTATTTCTGACGAATCCAAGCGTCTCCACAGTCTATCTGAAGCTATTGATAGTCTGCGTGTAAGAGACAAGATACAACTTCGTAAGGATGAACAAGACCGACTTGTGGAATTTGTTAAATTAATAATACCATAAACAATGGAGACAGAGAATAAAAAAACAGAAAAGATGGAGATTCCCTTTGTGAAACCTGCAAGGGTAGGAAACTTCAAGGTCTGGCGCAGCAAGATGAAGCTGACGGTAGAACCTACTGACGAGCAGAGAAAGCAGGTCCTTGAGAAGAGCGGTGGCAGGAAGAAGGCTGTATCGCGTTCTATTGACATCGAGCAGATCAACGTGAGCATCCTTGACGGTACATGGCACATAAAGATTCCCTCCACCTATGAGATGTTCGGCATGATACGTGACTTGTATGGAGAGGGGATGACGGCACGTCTTCAGACGATTTTCGGTAACATGATGTATGCCTCCTGCGTTGCAAACGGTTATTTCCAGCAGGCTGTCAATTTCTGTGCCCAGATCTATGCCAATCCTTCGCTTCTTTCTGAAGACGATGAGGGGCATGATGAGCTAATGAAGAACGTGGATGCTCTGATAAAGGGATTCCAGGAGTGGCGTAAGGCTTACGATGCTAAGGTTGCCGAGAGCGAGCCTACTGAGGAAGACATGAAAGAGGACCAGGTGGCTGAGGATATGATCGACAAGCTTTCAAATGGAGAGTAGAATATCATTCCGATGTGTTTAAGAAAAAAGGGTGCCGTTTCTGACACCCTTTCTTTATTCCGCATCCTTAGCAGCCTGTATGATTGTGTGCGCGATGTTCATTATCCTTCCCATCTCCACGGGTCTTACCTCTTTCAGACCTTTTTCTTTCAGGAAATCATTGTAAGAATAGAGTAGGGGACACTGGTTGCATTTCAATGGGAAGTAAAAGCTGATTGTGTCGGTCTCATCATCACTTGTCTGTTCGCTTTCTTTCTTGATGTCGTTGTACTTCGCATAGAGTTCGGCACGTTCCTTTGATCCTATTGGCTGCTGCTTTGCTGAACGTAGGATTTCTTTCAGCACCTCAGACGTTCCTACAAGTTCTATCTCATCCAGTGCCACTGGTGTAGCTATACCTTCCTTCACCCTAGACCGTCTGCTGTCAAGCAGTTTCTTGAATTTGACACTCTCGACGATGTTGTTCCTGATGCTGTTGTTCTGCTGTGCAGACAAGGCGATGTTTTCAGGAAATGCGATAATATATGCATCGCTTTCAGAATATCCTACACTAAGCAGATCGGCAAACACGAGGTATTGTACAGTGACGTTCAGCTTTTTCGCTTCTTTGACTTTTGTTGATGAAAGTTCCATAATTGTTTCGTTTTAATATTTTCTAATCTCAAAAAAGAAGTCATTAATTAATGCGCGTCTTGTGGAAGCATAAGTAGCAAAATATAGATAATTACGAGGTAATCCGTTTTCTTTTTCTGCTTTTTTAATTGAAGGATAGATGCAAACGACAATACCATCACGATTTGTCTTTATTACCTCTTTCTTTTCTCCTTTTTTGTGTTTATCTGTTTCCCTATATGAGAACGGTTCCCCAGAAAAACGAAATACGCAACCTTTATAGGAACGAGATCTTCCATAACATACGCCATAAACACCTCTTCGAGATAGGCCGTCTTTTTCAACATCAAATGCACATTCGTAATGTTTAAGAAAGTTACCTTTTAAGTCATACATATCAACAGAGCGTATATTACCGTTATTTCTTCTCGCTTTTTCTAAACGAAATCTTGCAGTTCCATATTTATTATTGTAATCATAGGAACACCATTCTAAGTTAATTATAGAATTGTTTGTTTTATTTTCGTCTCTGTGATTGACGCACGGAAAATTGAGAGGGTTTGGTATAAAAGCACTTGCTACCAACCTATGAACATAGCGTATGTATAATTTGTTGTTCTTGTATAGATGTACAGAAAGATATCCATGACCATTATCTAAATGTTTTTTAATTTTTTCTGAAACATTCAACGCTGTTACCATTCGTTTTCGTGAAACTGTTTTCACTCGTCCATAGTTGCTTACAAGATAAAAACCTTTAAAATCTGGTATATCTTTCCATATTTCTCCATCAAAGTCTTCTATTGATAACCAACGGGTCGAATTGACGGCATAATCTGTAAATTTATCAGCCATTTTCTGTCAACGTTAAAGTGATGTCAGCGATTTGAAAATGAGGAAAGCCCGTTGACTTAGCTTTTTCAGATGGGGATCAATCCATCCTATCCTCGAGGTAAAATTACATACGCTATTTGTTATGAAGTAATATTCCATTGGAAATCTTATATTCACGGTTTAAGATTACCAGATAGATCAGATATTTCATATATTGGGACACGATAACAAACGCACCTTGGATGTGGCATAGGTTTGGTGTAAATATCTTCAAGTCCAACATGAAATCCAGATTCTTTATCGCATACGCTGCATTGGTATGAGCTTCCCCTAAGCTGATAATATCCAACAGCCCCAAGTTCTTCAAATTCTTTTCCTTGTTGCCTCATCCATGCCATCTGAAGGGTAATCTTAGCCATGTTGACAACATTCGTGCTTCCGTTGTTTGATATACCTACCGCATCTGGCTGTACGCCTCCCAAGCGTATGTACGTAGCAGTAAAACGTTGCTTGTTTCTGATGGCAGTACGTACTTCTGGCATATCGTAGATTTGGTGAAGGTATGTCTTGATCCTGGTTATGGCATCCGTCTGCTTAACACCCATGTACATCATGGCGGCTATTGCAGCCTCCCAATCCTTCATTGTCTTGTAAAGGTATGTGTCGAGCGTGTCACGAAGATTCCTGTTGCCGCGTCCGAGTGTAGCCATCCATAGAAGCAATGCGTTCATACTGTCCCTGTCATCGGTGACACGGGTTGAATATTCGTAGATGAGGTCAAGGATTTCCTCTTCCAGTTCGTCCATGGTTGCAGAAATCTCATTCATCATCTGCCCGTTGAATCCACTGCCGAAATATAGGTTCTTCGGGTCAACGCCATATTTGTAACAGATAACAACAATACGTTCAGCTGCATCGGAAAGGATTTCATCTACCCTGTCTGAAAGGAGTAATGCCATTTCTTCCCGCTGCAGCACGAATTGTTTCGCTGAACGTATGTCTTCCTGTGAAGGCTTTCGGTACTTGGATGTATCGAGCGATATCTTGATGATTTCTGCCATAAATGATTACAAATTAATGGGTTGTGTCCCATCTGTCCCAATTGTTCTCGTTTGGACGATTGCCCCATTTGTCAGTATGTAGCCTGTTCGGTCTTCCTGCGCCTCTTCCAGTTGCTACAGAGTAGCTTTTCTTTCTGGATGCCTTACCTTGCTTCTCCTCTTCGGGCTTGATGTCATTCTGAGCCTTTATGACTTCCACCTGTTGTTCTGTCTGTATCTCAGAAAGCTCTTCCTGCATCTCAACGTTGGCATCGTTCTGAATCTCTATGCGCTGTTCCTCAATAAGAAGCTCGTGCATCTGCTCGTCATGCTTTTCCTGAAGGATCCTTGACCATTCCTGTGGTGTTGAGTAAGGAAGCTTCTCTGATGCCGTCTGCTTTGAAAGGAATCCTCCGATAACTGCCGTGTTTAGGTTCTGTGTCAGTTCGCTCACGTTGACATGAATGTAAGGCTCTATGTAATGTCTGATGTTGGTGTTCATGAACGCCAGCCTCATCTCAGCCTCAATGCCATATCCCCAACGGAAGATTGATACCATCTTGTCAATGTACCCGTCATACTCATGTGCATCTGTCATAGCCTTCTCGTAGGCATCGGAGTACATGATCTTTAATGCAACACCAGGAGTGTCACCAGATTTCAGCTCAGGTGTCTTGACTGCAAACGACTGCTTGTATATCAGTTCCTCCAGTTTGTCAAGTTCAGCCTTATATGCATTGCTAGCATCCTGACGGTTCAGGAATCCTATTTCGCCGTCTGACGGCAGTATCATGATCTTGGAAGCATAGGACATGTCGTTGGTAGTTATCTCTTCGCTACCTTCACCCTTTACGTACATGATAGGCAACCCGAAGTCGTGGTTGCTGTGTGCAAGGTTGGAAAATGCAATCTCATAGTTCTCAATGGATTCCTCAGAGAACGTCCAGCATGGTCCGTTATCATCCCTCTTGTACGATACAGGGATGCTGTCGAACCCATGTTTTTCCTTGAACTCAAGTTTGTAGCCTCCTATGGAGAAGAACTTGAATACGATCTGCTTGGCTTTTTCAAAAGGATTCGTTGGGTCTCCATCTGCGACAAACCTGTAATAGTAAGTGTCGTCCCAAACGTCAACATACCGTTTCAGTATGTTACCTTCCTCTGAATAGTTACAGTATTCCCTTGCGAAAAGGTTCATTTCCCCTGTGCGTAGGTCGTAATGCGGGTAAAGCCTGTCACCGTTAAGGAAGGAAAGTACCTTCCATCCGAACTTACCTTTGTTCATGAAGCCAACAAAAGCTCCGTCTCCTGTAGCCTTTATTGATTTCGCCAGCATGTACCATGCGACTTCCATGTTCTTGTTCGCCCATCCGTTTCTGTGCTCGTTGTAAACCTTGTTGTTCTGTTCTGTGACACTCTTGTCTGACAGTTCAAACTGTATGTCGTTTCCGCAAAGGTGGGTAAGGTGTTTAATGAGTATGATTTGCTGGAACGAGAATGCATATCTAGGAATCTCCTGTATGTACCATTTCCCGTTTTCCTCATTCTGTTGCCAGATGTCAGGAAACAGTTCCTTGTCATTGATGAGATGACCTGCAGGATCAAGCTCTCTCAGGAAGTCTTCTTGCGTTACTATCTTACGCTTTATAGGGTCTCTGGTCAGAGATACTTCTGATACATCATCAGATACGTAGCCATGGTCATAGTGACCGTCAGGCAGGATTCTAGTAAAAGGCTTCTTTGTGAGAAGGTCTTTTATCTTGAAGTTTGTGTTTGTGTTGATGTCTGCCATATTTCTTATCTATTATGGATTGATGATATTTTTCTGATGTGCCTTACCATTCCAGGTTTCTTGACCCATGATGGTACTGCAGCTTGTGTCCGTTTGATGTCGAATATCTCACGTTCAAAAAGCGACTCGAAGAAGTCAGGTGAGTGCCCTACCACAGACTTGTTCTTCATCTGTTCCTTATGTATTATGCACCATCCCTTGTCAGCTTTTGAAATATCCTGTTTTATGCATTTGCGTTCTTGCTGTAGAATGCTGTACAGTGTCTTCGTCTCTTTACCTACCTTGTATCTTCTCTTCAGAAGCGTAGGCTCTATGCTCCAGTTTGCCTGTTGGGTGCGTTCTGCGAACTTGTATGCGCATTGTGACTTCTTGTTGTCGTAGAGATACTTGTCCTTTTGTGCGACTGCTTCCTGGTTATTGAACGGCACGGCTCTTGGGAACGCTCCTTTAAGGACCTGTCCCATGCCGTTGAGGTCGTAGGCGAAGTTCTCTTCCAGTACTCCCCATTCCTGAAGCTTTCCCTTCAATAGATCAATTGTTGTATATGGGTCTCTCTGGCAAACATAGATGTCTGCCACGTGCCATCCTATCCAGAACCAGGTCACACACTTGTCTCCTCCGTCACCAGCAACGTCACAGGTGGCTCGTCTTATACCGTCTCCTGTAATCTGCGCGTTCTGGAAAACCTTGTCCAGATGGAATGACTGTATCATATCGTCACCTGCCTTGACAATATCCCAATTCCCGTCGAACTCCCTTGCCCTTATCTCTGGTGGCTGGTTCAACAGTGATGCTATGTAGCCTGGGTCTTTTTTCAGAAGAGCCTTGTTGTCATTCAGGCTTGCCTTAACGAAAGTCACTGATTTCACGAAGAATGATGTCTTGTTATATCCGTATTGTTCCCATTCTGGATTCCATGCATCGTCAATCTTATCCCTGCACTGTTCATATACCTCTTCTGGCGTATTTCCCCAAACGATATTGTCAACGGAATCGTCAGGCATGTAACAGTATCTTACTACACCGTCTCGTTCTGGTATGGCGAATCCTTTTCTTTCTGGATGCCTGAGACCGTCCGAGTAGATGGTGTCTTCCTTTCCGATCCACCAGTCGATGAATTTACGAAGCCAGCTCAGAGGGTCAGGGTTGCATGTTCCAAGCATGCGTGAGTGTACTCCGACGGTGTTTCTGTTGGCTGTCATCAAGAACTTGAACATCTCAAACGGCATCTGCGGAAGCTCGTCTATGCCTACGTATGCGAACTGCTGTCCTCTGAATTTCACATCAAAGTCCGCCATCGGCATGTCATAGTACCATAGTCCAAGTTTTGCTCCAGTCTTGAAATTCCAAGTCATATCGTCCTTTGACTTGTTATACTTTCCTAGTCTTGAAAACCATTTACGGCTCTCGTTGATGATGTTCTCGAAATCATCCTTGTTCTTTCTGAATATGATTCCGTTGAAGTGCTTGTTCTTGATATCATACATCGGTTCCATCAACATCGTTATCGTGTTGTGGTTGATCGTGTATGCATCAGTCATGTACAGGTGGTCTCTTCCTGTGACTGTTATGCATCTGCAATTCTGCCTGTGCTTGCTCTTGGTTATATACTGTATTTTCTTTGTAAGTACGTTTTTGGCATTTGGTGTCTTGGGCACTTCTGCGTTCACGTGAGCACGTAGCCTGAAATTTCCCCTCGTAAAAAGACGGCTGTCATCAGGCGCGATGAACGCTACTTTCCAGAAGCCTATTCTTTCAGGATCGTCCTCTATCTGTGATACTCTGGCCCATATTCCAAGTGACCTTGCCATCTCAGCCACGTCTTCTATGAGTTCCTTGTTAGGAAGTGCCAGGTAAGGATGCTTATGCATAGAACGTCCTTTCTGGAACATGATGCCATTGAGGTATTCCCATCTTGCCTGTACGGATGCCGTCTTGTACTCGTGTGGTATTCTTGCAGGCTGTTCCTGTCGGCTGCATGTAATCTTTCTTCGGTCATCATCTGCAAGACCTCTAAGGTAGTAGAATCCGTTTTTCCTGTTTTTTAGTATCTTGTAACCTAAAAGATGTGCCTTTCTTGCAATCCATTGGTCATTTGTGAGCTTAACACCGTCAAGTCCGAAATTCCAGAATCCTGTTCCGCTGATGAATCCGAGAACAAAAGGATGGATGGGAAGGTCAATGGAAGTTGTTTTCTCGTTGAGTTCGACTTCACCACATAAGGGGATTTCGACGAATGATGTCACTCCTCTTCTGAGTGAAAGAGGATAAGGAGCTCCGATTTTGTACAGGTCAATGATTTCTCTTGCAGACATCTCACGAAAGTCCTCCGTAGCTTTGGTCCTTGCCCAGAATCTATGGTTGTCCATGCAATTAACCTCAGTACCGTCATCGAAGTGGAACACATATACGGTGTTCACTCCTTGCTCGAATATATCGCTTACCTTCTGCAAACCATTGTAGGGAGTGCAGATAAGGTCTCCTACTTCAAGATCGCCCATTTTCCTGAATCCAGAAGGAGTTGCTACTGGAGTGCTGTAAGGATTAGCTTTTCCTCCTCCACGATTTCCTCCGAATATAATAATGTCAGCATTGCATCCAAGACCAAGTTCCTGTGCTCCTTTTTGTGCAATAAAGCAATTTGAGTTTTTCTTGCTCTCTTCCTTTTCTCTCAGTTCAGATACATACTTATTCGTCAATATCTGCTTTTCATCTTTTGTGTAAAGTCCTGAAATACCGTCTTCTACATTCATAAATGTTCGTGTTGATTTATTATCATTGATGCACAAAAATACTCTTTATACAATATTGGGTAAGATTTTTAATTGGAAAACATAAGATTTCCAATTTATTTTTATCCGTGATGTTTCCAATATCCTATATTTGTGACCGACATACGGGCGAAAAACGCCCAGATTATCACAAACACAAAATTTTTAGTATGGAAAAAACAGCACTAATTCAGAATCTGAAATTGAAGATTGGCGAGGATAACGCCAAGGTTATCAGCGACAGAACGTTTGACGGAATCGCTAATGTGTATCTCCCTTTATTTGCTGATGATTCGGCTATTACGGATGAAACGTGGAAGTACCCTGTTGCTGCTCTTAACGAGTTTGCAGGTCAGAAGCGTTTTGATGAGAAGAACTTTACTGAGAAGTACAAGTCAGAATTCGCAGCACAGCATGAGAAAGATGTTGCAGAGCGGATTCGCGTAGCTTCCGAGAAGGCTCTGGAAGAGTACAAGAGAGCTCATCCTGAAAAGAAAGAAGGGGAAGATGTCAACAAAGACGACATTGACAAGAAGGTCAACGAAGCTGTTGCAAATGCCATCAAAAGTCTCACTGGAACTGACAGCGAGCTAGGCAAATCCTTATCGACAATTACAGATTTTCTAAAAAAGCAGTCGGACAGGGAAAAAACCGAGTCAAAGAATCGCGTAAGACAGGAACTCAAGAAGCACCTTGTCGATCTGAAAGCGAACAACGAGGCTTGTATTGATGATGCGCTTGATGACATCGATTACGGCGACAGCCCTACCTTCGATGCCTTGAAGCAATCAGCGATTGCTGCCTACGAGAAACGCTACAAGCGTTATTATGCTGACGGAGGCAAGCCATTCGGAGGTCAGTCTGCTGGCGGTGGCGGTGACAATTCTTACGTCAAGGACAGGATTGAACAGCTGAAGAAAGAAGCTGCCGAGAACGCGAGTTACGCTGCAGAGCAAGAAAAGACCTTCATCTAGGACAATAGCTGAAGGAAAACGTTTAACACAAACAAAAGTAAAATGAGAACAGTAACAATCAACAACTATGTGAAGTTCAGCAAGAATTTTGGTGGTGTCCGCAAGTGCTATGAAGGAAAGCCTACCATTGCAGTAGGTGGTTTCCAGTGCGACACTGCTCTCATGCCTGCCTATCCTAATGTGATGGCAGCAGGAACTCTTGTCTATGCTGACGAGTCCGCAGGTGTTCGTTCTATCGTACCTATCTACACTTTTAAGGTGTTGGAGGTTGACACAACGAACAACAAGATTAAGGTTGAGAAGGTAGAGACTGGCACTATCGCAAAGGTTGGAATGGTTTTGGGCGTAGTCGGTTCAGACTTGACTCAGGCTGTGTCTAACGTTTCAACAGTATCTACTATCGACAGCACAAACGATGGTTATGACATTCTTACCGTTGATGCCGTAGCCTCTGAAGGTACTGCTTTCGTAGCAGAGGGTGATGTGCTTGCAGAGTTCGATGGAACAACCAAGAAGATCAAGAATATTCCAAATGGCTTGACCTACTGTGACAACGTACTTGACACCGATGCCTATGCAATTGACATCGACTATGTGTGGAACTGCATGGAGAAACCCGTGCTTGAACGTCGTATGCCTCCATTGACTGCAAGTCTGAAGAAGGCATTGCGTGATAACGAGTGCTATTTCCGTTTTTCAAACCGTAAGTAAACTGAAAGGAGAATTAGATTATGAGAGACAAGAATCTTTATGGTATCAGCGGTCTTCATCAGTATGTTGACGCTGAAAACTTCGGTCTGATCCTCGATAACGTGAACGCAAAGTACAACGGTGCTTTGTGGCGTCAGTTTGCTTCATGGGGAAAACCGACAAATGAACGTGAGTGGAAACAGGGTATCAAGAAGACCCCTATCCTGGTACGTGCCAGCGTAATTGGAACCCATTCAGGTAAGCCTCAGCGCAGCACTCAGGGTTGGGAGTTCTACGGGGGTACTCTTCCACAGGTAGGTCATGGTTTCAACGTGACGCAGGACGACATGATTGAACTGCGCCGCATCTCTAAGCTGAATGACATGACATTTGGCGAGTCTCTGGTTGACTGCTTCATCCAGAACTCAGACAACATGCTTGGTGGTGTTCACAACGAACTTACCTACATGGTGATGCAGGCCATGTCAACTGGTGAGATCCATGATGTTGCCGTTGACGGCTATCGCTACGATTTCAAGTTCCAGATTCCTGAAGAGAACTTCGTTTCTCCTGATTCTGGAATGGAGTGGTTCAACACCAACGGCACTAACAATACCAATGCAGATGTGATTGAAGACTTCATCACATTCCAGGACTACTTCACACAGACACGTAACCTTGGCGTTGACCACTGGAAGATGTCAAAGGCTCTGCTGGACAAGATCTTGACTCATCCAAGTGTGCTGACTGCTTACAAGGCAAGCAAGAACTACTTCCATCCAGACGATGTGAAGGCTGTTCGTTCCGAAGTCCTGAGCTGGCTGCACAACGACATGGGTATCTGGCCGTTCCAGGTGATTGACTTCAAGTCACGTCATGAGGAAGACGGCAAGCCAGTAGCCGATGCCCCTGCATTCGATGAGCACAACCTGGTTGCCGCAACACGTGCATATCGTCTGTTCGAGATGAAGTGCATGAACAGCATCCTGGTTGACCGTGTGAAGATGGGTGGTCTTGATCCTTCAACCCGCTATTCTTTCGTAGAAGGTCGAATTGCCGTGCGCAATTCATGGCAGGAAGATCCAATCTTGAATGTCGTTGACTGCGAACTCTATGCAGGTCCAGTGTTCAACAACGTTCAGAATCATGGTATTGCAACCGTTTGGAGTGAGGAGTAATTAAATTACTATGGATATGGGCAACTATACCGAGAGTCAAGAAAATTCTGTAGAGAAGTACGTTCTAGGTATTTTCCCCAATGCAAACGTCAATGAGGACACCGTAAAAGGTGTTCTCGTTGATGCTGGCGTTGATAGCGACAAGCTTGTAGATGAACTTACCCAGAAGGACAAAGACCTTTTGTATGCTTATCTGCTTATAAGAATGGCATTCAATCCTATTCAGTCCCAGCGAGTTACTGACAGGGATGGTGATTGGGAGCATTCGGAAGGCAGTGAGGTTTGGTCTCGTTCACAACTTGCACAATTTCTGATTCTAGCCCGTAACCTACTTGCCAAATACGGTATTACAGACCCACGTATTGAGTCTATTGTCCCGAAATGGGGCATGAAAGGGACAGGTTTTCATAAAATCCGAAGATATAAGTAGTACTATATGGCTCAGGTCAACAACCCACGTTTCCCGCATTTCTGCCGCATAATCCGTTTAGAAGAGACGGACCCGATGGAAGACCAGGAAGCAGGAGGTGAAAAAGTCATTTATGAAGGTAAGTGTAGGAGCGACAACCGTGACACTATATCGGACAATGGGGATGTCATTGCATCATACAGGACTCTTGCATTGCCTCTGAAACAGGATGAGTGGACGGAAGAAACAATACCTTTGGAGGGTGACAGGATAGAGCTTCAGCGTTATGGCTACGTGGAATACGGATTGGTGATAGACAAGCGTCCTAGTAATTTGGGTACTCACGTTCTATGGAAGTATGTCAGGAACTAATGCTGAGATTATCAGGAAGGCTATTGCTAAGTATAGGTCTGATATTTTCGATGAAGTAGAAAAGCGATGTCGAAAGTTATGCACGGACTTGTGTCAGGAGGCCATCAAAGACAGGAAGAATGCGCCAGGTGCTCATGATTTCACTGGTAATCTCATTACGTCCATTGTAGTATGCCTGTATAAGAATGGTTCTGCGCTTGATGCATGGTATGCATCAATGTATGAGAAGAAAGCCATACAGATTAAGATGCGTTACCGTCCAAAAAGGAGGCATTACCATTTCAAGGTAGATTACAGCGGCGAGCATAATACTGTATATCTTCCTCCAGCTGACGGTCCTGATGTGAGTGGTCGTTATGGCGTTGATGATGCGAAAGAGTTTTTCAGGTCATACAGACCAAGAGGCAAGAACTTGTTTGACATTATTGTTGCCTATCCTGTTGAATATGCAGAATGGGTTGAACAACACAGGGCTACGACTGGTATTCTTCAGGCTTACGCACATGCAGAAAAAGTTGGAGTTACTTATTTGATGTTGCAAAGGAGATATTAGAGAAATGGCAGACGGCAAGAGATCTTTCATGTACATCATATACCTGGACCTTACCGAGTCGGTGAGAGGTATAGGTAGCAAGACGTTCCTTGACAGACCAAAGTCCAGTAAGGAAGAATTGGCTGATTTCGTAGTCGTTGACCTTCCAACTGAGTTGCGCGGTATGGTTAAGGGGCGCATGGAAGTTATGGCAGACTGCTATGGAACTTTTTCGGTTTTCTGCAAGGCAAAGACGGACTCAACTATTAACATTGTAGCTCAGAGCGATCTTACGCAGGAAATCCTTGATCTGTTTCCTATCAACGGAAAATACGTGACTGCAACGAATCCTAGAGTACTCATGCAGGGTGATGATGGTTATGGATATCAAGTTACCCAAATTTCTTTCAGGTTGCGGACTAAGTTCAATGCCAGGAACATAGAATAATACATAAACACAAAAAACGAAAATATTATGGCAATTAAAAGAAAAATCGACTTGCAGGGTGATGTGTTCGTAGGCATATCCTCTGTGTTTATTGTCAAAGGTGGTATCGTAACCGACAACGGCACAGGTACTATTGTTGAAAGTAACATGCAGGAGTTCCCTGTGTCAGATGAATCAGGTTTCAATTTTGACACTGGTTCTCCAAATGTGGAGCACTTCAAGATCAAGGGTCTCCAGACAGACTGGGTAAATACCTTCACCCCTGGTGATGGTGAGATCACCCTTGAGATTCCTTGTAATGAGACCGACATCGTTGAGACCGTGTTTGGTCGTACAGGAACAACTGATACCCTCACAATCCCAAGCGGTGTAGTAGGTACTGCAACTTCCATCAGTGGTAAGACCTATCCTATCACTCAGAAGGCTGTATATCTGGGTATGCTTGTTCTCAACGATACCGAGGATAAGGTGCTGTACATCAAGAAGGCTAAGTTCATGGCTCAGTTGACCTTCGATGGTTCAAACAAGCCGTTGTGCGTAGTCCTGACTGGTGCAATGGCTGCAGGTGCAGATGCCGATGCGTTCGGTGTTCTCGTTCCTGTAACTTCTGGCAATGGCTAAAAAACCGTTCGGTGAAATTATCAGGCAGTGGTAGTTTTGTGCTGCCACTGCCTATTTTTTTATCCTAATACGTACACACAGATATGGAAGAGAACGAAGAGATAAGAATTGATCAACCTAAATTTGACGCGCAGCAGCTTTACTTGTCGCTGATAAACAATGATGCCACAGAGGTAGGAATACTTCGTACAAAGAAAAAATACAAGATTCGCTGGCTGAAAAACGGTCAGATTGAGAAGCTGACCCGTCTATTGATGCACAAGAAGACCATTGATGATGACAAGACCAGTGGCAGTGCTGTCATGGACACCATTCTTGAAGATGCCAAGCTTGCTTGCAAGGCTGCAGCAATAATCATTCTTGACGGTTATTGGAAGCTGAAATTCAGATATTGGTTTATGTGGCGTTGGTTCTATTATGTGAAGCAGTACGATAACATCCAGCTTGAATCCATCCTTGAAGTTGGTAAAAAAAAAGTTCCGCAAATGCAGTTCTACAGGACTATCATGTGCTTGACAGAGGCAAAGGATTCGTTGATGAGAATGAGGACGGAGGAAGTAGAAGCTATCCTTCGCGAACAAAGTACGGCGGAGCATTCTCAGACAGAAAGCAGAAGCAGTGGCTTGTAATGCCGCGTTATCTATTCTTCGGTCTTTGCAGAGTCCAGATGTATGAATACTATTGGGGTCATACAGTAGCCCAGATAGAGCTGATAGATGCGGATGCTCCTATTGTATGCTATAAGAAGCATGATCCGAATGAAGGTCTTAAACCAGGCGACAAAGGTTATAAGCCGAATGCAGAAAAGCTGAAATCAACAGTTGAAAAATGGAAGAAGCGCAAGGAAGCACGTAAGGCAAGAGGATTCCAGCTTGACAAGTTCCTTGCAACTGGAACTAAGGTTCCTGTTGACAAAAACGATTCACAAACACAATAACAAAGAAATACTATGGCAGAACTCAATCCGTTATCATTTGCCGTAGCCATCAAGGATGAAGCTACAAGGGAATTGGAGAGAATTGAATCCAAGCTCAATACTCTCAAGGATCAGACCATCAAGATCAAGATTGAAGGTACGGAAGACCTTCAGAAAGCCTTGAACATAGACAAACTTGTCGAGCAGATACAGGCTGCAAAGAAGGCTTTGCAGGGTAATTCCTTTGACACGTTTGAGAAACACATGTCGAATGCAGCTGCGTCCGTTGAACAGCTTACTGTAAGTCTTGGCAAATTCAACACAACACTTGAGAATGACAAGGGTCTGAAAAGTTACATAACTGGTCTTGGTGAGGTCATTCAGAATGTCAGGATGACAATGAAGCAGGTTGAATATTCTGAAAAATCCACTGGTAAGTCTGGAACTCAGAATGAGAAACTTGTAACAAGCCAGCAGAGGTACAACAACATGCTAGCCGATACCGAAAAACTGTTGTCAAGAATAAGGGATATACAGAACGTTGGTGGGCAAACACCTCTTTTGCGTGTTGCCTCTTATGATCTTTCAAAATTTCTTGATAAGGCTATTAACGTAAACACAAATGATGCAAATGCAATTTCAAATATCATAGGTGAATATAGAAGACTTATAAAGGTATATGGTGAAGTTGCCAAGGAACGAGAGAAGCTAATTGCAAGCGACGAGAAACAAAATGCTGCGTTCTCAGCACTGAAGCAGCGAGCAGAACAGCAGATGGCTTCTGAGGAAGCTGCAAGAAGACACCAAAAAAGGCTGAATGACCTTACCCAAGCTTTTGCAGCTTATGATGCACAGGTTGCTAAAAGTCAGAGAATCACTGAAAATGAGAACCATGCACGTCAGATGACCTCACAGACCTTACGTAAGCAAGCGGAGGACCTGGTAAGGTTAAGAATGGAGGCACTACGTACACAATCAGTTGATCTTGGTAAACTCCTTTCCCTTGGTCGTGAGAATCTAGGAGCAGAGCGTTACGAATCTATTCAGACTGCTTTGCGAACAGTACGTGAGGAAATGCGTCAGATTGCTGGCGTTATGCAGAATATGGACAGCTATTCAAGTAGAGAGTTGTTCAATGTAGGTAGAGGTGGAATGAACTTCACGCCATTGATTAATGACACAAAGAAACTAGCTGAACATAACAGAGAGGCTTCAAAAGCTGTAAATCAACTTACTGCAGAGGAACAGAAACTTGCAAATGCAATGAGTCAGACTTCATCTGAGGCTAATAGGCAGAGCCAGTTATTCTCAGATCTGAAGTCGTTAGCCACTCAGTATCTAGGCGTTTGGGGAGGTCAGCAGTTCCTACGTAACGTGATTGAGATTGGTGGTCAGTTGGAGATGCAGCGTCTCTCTATTGGTGCAATTCTTGGTGATGTCGATAAGGCAAACTTCCTGTTTGAGCAGATAAAGACCAAAGCTTTGAAATCTCCTTTCGGTGTTGTTGAGCTCGATCAGATGACAAAGCAACTTACTGCCTACGGTTTCCAGTATAATGAGCTTTATGAGATGACCATGAGGTTGGCGGACATATCTGCGGCTACAGGTACGGGTGTTGACCGTCTTGCATTGGCATTAGGACATGTCCGTTCTGAAGCGGCATTGAGCGGTTATACATTAAGGCAGTTTGCCATGGCGAATGTTCCTTTGTTGCAGAAACTTTCAGAAAAACTTGGAAAGACAACTAAGGAGATACGTGCAATGGTTCGCACTAAAGACATCAGCTACCATGATGTTATCGGGGTTATCAAGGACCTCACAAATGAAGGTGGAATGTTCTACAATGCACAGGAAGTAATGTCTGAGAGCGTAAAGGCAAAGTTCAAGAACCTGAAGGACGCTTTTGACATTATGTATGGTGAGATTGCAGAAAGTTTTGTCGGTGATGCTTTGAAGACTATTGCCAACACCTTGACTACTGGAGCAAGAGAATGGCAGAAGATGGGAATAGCCGTAGTGACGGTTGTCGGTTCTTTCAGTGCCATGCGTATTGCCACGTTAGCTGTCAATACCGCTCTTGGTAAAAATACTGTTGCTACACTTGCCAACATCAAGGCTACCCTTCAGCGTGAAAATGCAAATCTTAGGCTGTTGAAAGCTTCAAAAAATATTACAAAGGCAGAATTTGACCAGTTGAAACATACCGAAAAATATTCCGCCTCAAGCTTGAAGGTTGCTTTGGTGACTAAGAAATTGTCAGTTGAGGAGTTGCAAAGAGCGGTGATCCTTGGTAAGGTAAAGAAAGAGGTAGCAGAGGTAGCAGTTGCTCAAGCGGGCTATAACAGAAGTCTGATTGCAAATCTGAACGTATTGAGTCTTTGGGGGAAAGCAGGTTATCTGATTGGCGAGGGATTCCGTGCAGCTGGTATGGCTGTAAAGTCATTCCTTGCAAGTGTATGGCCTATGCTTGCCCTCACAGCGGTATTTGAAGCAATATATCATGCCATAGGTCAGAACAACGATGCTATGGAAGCAGGAGGTGAGATGGCCAAGAAGGTACAGACCAAATATAATGACCTTGCAAAGATGAATGAAAAGCTTGGCTCTTCTGAAGGCCAGAGTAACGAACAGCTCAAGGAAGGTGTCAAGGAAATGCAGAATGCTCTTGATAAAGCAGGTCTTCTAACTCCTGAACTTAGAAACCAAGTTACTGAAACCAAGAACCTCACAGATAAATACAACCTGCTACGTGAGGCTTTACAAGGAGCTGCTACCGATTTTGATGAGTTGAAGGCAAGGCTTGCTTTAGGTCTTGGAGAGTCATTGAAAGTTGGCGGTGGTTCTGCCTGGAATCCTTTTAATTGGTTCAGGGATAATATGGGACAAGACATCAAAGATTACCAGAAGTCAAAAAACAAGTTTGATGTTCTTGTAAATGCTGAAGATGTCCGTAGAAACATTGAAAGTTTCATGAAAAATCATGACCTGTGGAGAGGTGGATTTGCTGGTATGAGCGGTTCTCAGTTGTTTGATCAGCTCAGTCAGGAAGAGAAAGACAGGTGGATAAATCAGGCTGGTTGGCTTGAACTTGCCACAGGAATTGGTAACGGAAACATAAGTGCCGCTAAAAATGCATATTTGAAGTTTCAAGGTGATGCTGAGGAAATCTCAGGAGAGCAAGGCAGGAAATTTGCTGAGAGTATTAGAGATAATTATCTTAACCAGTTAGGAAAATCCTACGATTGGGGAAACCTAACGGATGATGATAGGATTGAAATAGACAAGCAGGTGCGTCGTGCCTTGAATGGTTTGCCAGAAGCTGATAGTGCCACTAAGGAAAAGCTGAGAGATGTAGTTATCGGTTATCTTCTAGGTGGCAATGTCCCTGATTATGTCAAAGAAGTCCTTGAAGAAATGCAAGGGGACGGTCCTGAAGATGAAGGAGGGGAAACAGAAGATGCAAATGCCAAGAAGCTCCGTGAACGAGTACGCATACTGAAAGAGGCTGCTGACAGTTATAAGTACTGGCGTGAAAAGGTTGGAGAAGAAAAGGCTCAGTTGCATGTCAACGAAGAGTTTGGTAAACTTCTTTCCGATCAGGGATTCTCATTTGAAAACGCTGAACAGATGCGTGATACTTTGATGAATCTAAGATTGGAATATGAGAAAAAGCCTCGTACAAAGGAAATGCTTGAAGCATTGAAAGAGATTGACAAGGAACTTGCTGAACTTGATAGGAATGAGTTTGAAAAGAGAACTGAGGAATTTCTTTCTAAGACAAAGATAGAGCTTGATTCACTTACCCGTAAGTGGGATATGTTCAATTCTGTCCGTGAGGCTACAGGAAACATTGATATTGCCGTGCAGCTAAGTGGAGCTGGATATGATGGTAGCAAGAGAAATCTTGCAGATGCCATTAAGGAAAAGATAGAAAATGACTTTCATAAGGCTGGTGCAGCGATAGAATTTGACCTTAGTATGTCTGATAAGCAGATTGAGGAATTTGTACAGTCTGTGTTACCTAAAGCCAGTGAGGAACGTATAGCAGGTTTAGTAGAGGAATACAAGAAATGGCGTGATTTGGCGAGAGACGTTTATAAATCCGATGTTGATGTGTTTACAAAGAACTGGAACGATGAGTATGACAGGGAAGAAGAATTTAACAAGATCCTTGTACAATACCAGAAGAGCAAGGAATCTCTTGACAGCTTATTGAATCAGTGGTTAAGTCATGCCGTTGATAGTGAGGGCAATCGTCTTGGTATCACTCAGGATCAGTACGAGAGGGCTTTAAAGAACCTCAATTCAGTTTCCAATTGGGAGATGTTCAAGGCTCGGAATAACTACAAGGGCATCGTTGACAAGGCTGATATTGCAAGCCTCCAGTCTGTACGCAAGATGATCAATGCCATGCGTGAGTATTCTCAAACGACCCACATGAATACTGCGGAGACTGAGGCTTGGTATGAGGCTATGAGCAAGCTGACAGACAGGGAGGCTGTTCTTGACCCACTTCGTTCAATTTCAGATGCTGCAAAGACATATGAAGCTGCTTTGGCTGCAAGGGATGCTGCAAAGGAACAGGTGCTCTTAGCAGAGATGTCACCTTCAGAACTTGCATATATGGGCGTTGATCCAAGCACAGTTCTTTCATTATCAAAAGCTGAACAAGATCTTGAGCAAGCAAATCAGAATGTTATTAAAACATGGAGAAATTTACAAGGTGTGATTGAACCATTAATCACTAGTATTAATCAACTAGGAAGTAGCTTGCAATCATTAGGTTCGTCTATAGGTGGCAACATGGGTGATATACTAAATGGTTTTGGAAGTATCTTTAACTCTTTTGGGAATAGTATAAGTGCCATTAAGAACATCCAGAACGGAGAGAAAGGTATTGTAGGTGTAATGAATAAAGTTTCAGCTGTTATGACTGTTGTATCTGCAGCTATTGAAATTAACAAACAGTTGTCTAACATACTACCATCTAGCGATAATCGTTATGAGCAATATGCAGAGAAGGCACGTGAGATAAATAATATGCGCGAAGCTGTAGATGACTATGCGTTATCTGTTGCCAATGCTCGTAAGGAAGACCAGGAATGGTTTGCTGGAACAAAGCTATCTGATCTACGTACAGAGGGCGAAAAAGCAAAAGATACACTTAAAGCTTATTATAATGAGCTTTATGAACCACAGGAGATATATAAGAACAAGGGTAGTGGTATAAGCAAATGGGGTGTTCCTATCGCTGCTGGAATTGCGGCAATTGCAGGTGTTGCTGCGACTGCATTAACTGGTGGTGCTGCAGGTGTAGCAATACTTGGTGCTATGGCTACCCTTGAAAGTGCCGTAGGAACTGTCACAGCAACAGCAATTGGAGCAGCTATAGCAGGTGGTGTTGGTGCAGCAGTAGGTCAAATTGCACAGAGTGCCGTACAGGGGATAATGTACAATAATGGACAGACATCTGCAAGAAACAACATGCGCATACAAACACGTCATAAGAGTTTTTGGCGTGGTGAAAAGACCCAAGGGCTTGATGAATGGGTTCGTAACAATCTTAATGCAGAGTTGTTTGATAATGAAGGTCTTGTAAATTTAGAGGCGGCTCAACAGGTTCTCGAAAAATATGGAGACAAGCTTGTCGGAGATACTAAAGATACACTTGAAAGACTTGTAGAGCTTAGAAAGGAATACGATGATTTCATTAAGCAGATTGAAGATTATGTCGGAAACATCGGTAGTTCTCTGTCAGACAATATGACTGATGCTTTATGGGATTGGCTTGCTAACGGTGAGGATGCGCTAGACAAGTTCAAGGAATACGCAAGTGACACATGGAAAAGCATTGCCAAGGATATTGTAAAGACTTTCATGAAAGTAACGGTGCTTGACAAGTATGCTGATTCTTTTAAGGATCTGTTCAAACTTTGGAGTCTTGGGGGCATCTCCGACCAGAATCTTATTTCTAGTATATCTGGACTATCAGGAATGATTGCACAGGATTTTGAAGCATCGTTGCCTATTGCTCAGAAATTGGCTGAAACTCTTAATGCTGCTTTTGCATCACAAGGTTATGATATTGCCAAAGGTTCTTCAGGAAGTAGTTCTGGCTTGTCTAAGTCAATACAAGGCATGACAGAGGAGACAAGTAATCTGCTTGCATCCTACCTGAACGCAACGAGAGCTGATGTTTCTTATATCAAGCAGCTTTCCATTGAATACTTCCCGATGTATTATTCAGTATTGACAAGTAGTAATAATACTCTACGGAATATTGAAAACCATACTGCAGCTATAGTGAACAGTAATGCTGCTATACAGGCAAGTAATGAGGCTGTATTGTCACTGATCAATGGGTTGAAAAATAAGATTTGGCAAGTGCCTATCTCATAATAAAATGGAGGGTAAAAAACCCTCCATTTTATTTTCTAATACTTGTAAGAAATAAGTCTTGAAGTATCTCCGAATCATCTGTAACCATCTTCTTTATAATACAAGCAGTAACATCACTCCTGATCAATCGGTTGAATTCCCAATGTTCAATTTGGGTTGTCCAGATAAATGACCATCCCCTTTTTGCCATATAAAGAAGCAGTGATTTAGTATTCTGAAATGTGACAGGCGTACCATCTGGATTACAAATCCTAAGAGGGTCATCATCATCATGAAATGGAGTTAATATATATCCGTATGTATCATTAGTACCTCTTGCGCTTGGTACTATATATACTACACAAACACTCTCGTATTCAGCCCCATCCTTCACAACGCTCTGTGCGTCAATTTTACCGCACATGCACAAAAACAATAATATGTAAAATATCTTCTTCATGGTGGCAAATATATTTGTTTTACTTTCCGTTTTCAACTTTCTGGTATATCTTTTTTGATTTATTAACATATTACGAAAAAATCAAGGTAACATCATTAAAAACGAAAGGCTGCTATCCATCACGGACTGCAGCCTATACACTGAAAAGTTATTTGTGTTTGTGTAGCAAATATATAGGATGTAAAAATAACTCGTGCAAAAATATCCATTCAGTAAAAAAGGTTCATGATTTTTTATCAATAAATGTGTATAGAAATGCAAGATTTCCAACATAATACGTGTTTTTATAACTTTTCAAGCTCTATTTTTGTAGGAAACAAGGTTACAGCACATGCACAAAACATACATACAGCAACTAGCTTTTGACGGCACTACGTACACAAAGGGAGATTTCAAAGACCTTTATGCTGATTTTGGTATTGTTGCTCAGGATTTTCCGTTTATGAAATATCCTGAACCAAAAGAGCCTTTTACTCAGGATTGGCATGATGAAGACGGTCTTGATGTATATATCCCACAAAGAATCCCTTTGAAGCATTACGATCTGAGAGCTACCTTTCTTTATAAGGGAACAGAAGCAAATATAAGAAGCGATATCTCATCATTTATAGACTTCTTGTACGGAAGGAATAACGGTGCAATAGGCAGCCGTCTTGCTGTATATGATGAATATACGGGAATCGGAAGGAAAGACGTAATCGTTTCAAAAGTTGACAACAATATCCTATTTATTTCCGAAAATGACCCTGATGCGGTAGCTCAGTTTTCCGTGCAGTTTACGGTGTATGATCCAGTTACCAATGTTTTACCGACAACACAGACTGTTGGAGGAATCACTTCTGTATATCAGCTGAGTTTTTGATTATAAAAGAAAACGATAACAACACAAACACAAAATAAGCACAGAAGATGGGAGAATGGAGTATATATGGTGAAGATGGTCAGGTGAAAGCGACTGTCAAGAAGCGTGAGTACAACGGCGAGTTCATGGGGGAGCGTTCAATAACGGCAACCCTATACTCGCCATCTCCCATTAACCTATCAGTAGGTGATTACTTGACCTATCGCAATGAGGTATTCAGTATCGACTATGACCCCTCCATATTAAAGCAATCTAGGAACAATACTTATGGTCAAGGCTATGTCTATGACAGCGTGAAGTTCAGTTCACGGCAGATGGAGCTTGTACACTGCAAGTTCTTGGACTATGTGATTGCAGACAACCAGGTACATTATTCAAGCCTTCCTACCTTTAGTTTCTATTGTGAGACGATAACGGCCCTCACCGAAAGAATCCAAGCCAATCTCAATCGCCTTTACACGGGTGCTAATGCCTGGACTATAACGGTCAATGCGCATAACGTCCATGTAGGGAGAATCAACATAGATGTTCAGGGCATGACCTGCTGGGATGCCTTGGGGTTGATTGCGGACAAATTCAAAAGTACGTTCATTATAAGGGGAAGAAGCATAGAGGTCGCTCCTTCAACAGATATACTCCCTGGTATTTTCCAGTATGGGAAAGATAAAGGTCTTAGGTCAATACTGAAAACGTCAGACCCTTCACAAGGTATAGTGACAAGACTTCGTGCGATGGGTAATACCACCAATATGCCACATAATTGGTATTATAATAAAGACATATACCTGTATGCGCCGATCACCGAAGTAATCGGTCCTCACGAACTCACTGGAGGTGCAGACATACATACGACTTACGATTTTAATAGTTGCTTTACAGTCAGGGTAGATACATCGTCAGGCGAAATATATAGGACAAAGGTCAGCCTTGACAAAGTAAACTGGGCTCCATGCTGGTTTACGGCTAATCCTGGATGGGTAGGTTATTCTGTTGCAAGCGTGATGAAGCTTCCAGGATATGACCCAGATGCCTTCAGTGTGTTTATGGAGCAGCTATCCAGCGGGCTGTATAACAAACTATACTTCAAGACGGGATTAAGCAAGGACAAGTGGCCTTCTGCATACAAGGAATATACGGGTACTATGGGGGTGACTACGGGAGAAGATAGATTAATGCTTCCCGATTTTCCCGATGTCACCACCGACCCGTACATTGACTCCACAAATATAGGGAAGTACGGTATAAGGGAAGAGAGTGTGATATTTGATGGGTCTAATGGCCTTGAAGACATATATCCAACCATCCAAGGGATGACCGCAGAAGAGGTAATTGACTCTGGGACGATGATTGATATTGACCCAGGGGATAACGGGCACCTTGACGAAATCGTATCAGCCACACAGATTAGAGATAACGGCATTCCTCCTGTGGAAGGCGAGGCAAGGGAAATTGATGAAACTTTCGAGATCACACTAAAAGACATTGGTTTTAATATTGAGGATTATCTCGCACAAGATTACGCATCCATAAGTATGCGTGACGGAAAGTGCGAAGGCAGGGAGTTCCAGATAAACGAGGTTGTAAAGTCTGGGAATAAATACATTTTGACGTGCGCCAGAACATTTGACGACTCATTAAACCGCTATTTCCCGTACAACGATTACAATCTGACTGGCGGCGACAAATTTGCGCTCCTCAATATCGAGATGCCAGATATATATATTGAGGCAGCTGCAAAGAGACTTGAAGACGCAGCCAAAGCATACCTTTCTTCAGTGGACCATGCCGTATATGTCATTGAGCCGAAGATAGATAATGTTAAGGCTAAGAGGAACGACGATGATGTAGATTATTATGGCGTAGGAACAAAAATCTACGACACTATCTACGAAGGCATGATGATGCACATTGATGATGAAGACCTTAATATATTTGACGGGATATTTATTGACAAGCTCACAATCAAGGAGGGTGAGTCAATTATACCTCAGTATGAGGTAGTCCTAAGGAATGAGAAAGCGAAGAGCACTATACAGCAGATGCAGCAGCAGATTTCTGATATTAAATCAGGAGGTGCTGTTGATGAGGATGTTTTAGGCAAACTCATAAAGAATTATACAGATACGAGATTTATCCATAAGGACAAGAATGATTGGACTAAATTTCTTGTAGACTTCTTTGGAGGCATGACTGCTGGTATGTACCACGAAGGAGGTACAAGTGGCAGCAAGCTGTTCCGTGACGGCAAGGCAGAGTTTGGTAAGTTGCAGGTAAACGGAGATTCTGAGTTCAGGAAAAACCTTTCATCAAAGGATTTCGTGTCAGGATTTACGGCAGGAAAGGGTTGGGCGATTATGCTCAAGAACTATATCAACGCTGCTGGCGAAGAAGAGTTAAAATCATACGCTGAGTTCGACAATCTTGTAGTCAGGGGCACGATGCGTGTCTTCGAGTTCATCGTCAGCCAGATGCTGGGAGAGAACGACAACCGCACGTTCACCGCCATGATGGAGGTTGACCACTACGACCCAGCAACAGGCAAGGTGTACCTCGACACTCAGGACGGCAAGCTGTACAACCCCTTCCGCGTGGACGACGTGATAGTGGTCCAGCAGTACCAGCCCGGCAACACGGGCATCGAGGGAGGCAACGGCTACGTCATCAAGAGCTACGAGCTGGTGATCACCGAGGTTGGCGTGGGAGACCTCTCCGACAATGAGGAGCGCCTCGACTGGGTGAGGTTCAAGAACTTCGTCACCACGATGGAAGGTGTGTTCCCGCGTGACCTGATCACGCAGCATGACACCTTCGTGCGCATAGACAACCTCAGCGACCCTACGCGTAAGGGTATCGTGCAGATGATGACCGTGGGCGAGAACACGCCTTACATGGATGTCATCTACGGCGCGAAGACAGACCCGAACAACAAGCTGAAGACAAGGCTCGGAAACCTTGAAGGCATCTACAACCATCTGTTCGGCTGGTTGCATGAGTGGGGCATGTACGCCATCAACACGTACCTCGTGGGCGAGCTTAAGATAGCCCATACGGGTACGGACATGAGCAACCGCATTGAGATGACTGCCAACAGCTTCTCGACGAACTACCGCGCATTGGAGTTCAATATTCCAGAGCAGGAAAACTTCTTCGGCGACCCGTCCTTCACGGACGGCCTGTGGACGTTCGGGCATCAGGACACGGAGTTCTTCATGACAGGCTCATCGACGGGCGAGCTCATATACATGAACCGCAACCTCTACGCCTCCGACGACCAGTTCGTAGGACTCGTGGAGCACAACGGCAGGATGATGCTGCGTATCTGCAACAGCTACGTCAAGCTCGACTCCCTGTACATCCGTGAGGCTGGCTCGCACAAGCACTACCTCAACGCCACGGAGCTCGCGAATAAGTACGGGCGCACCGTCCAAGGGGAGACATGGAAGGTGTACGACCTCGAGCAGATGGCCGCCAACTACCTCAACCCGATGTGGGTCGAGGAGTGGGACACGATGTACCTTGCGTTCCGCTTCATCTGCCGACAGTCTGGAAGCCTCCAGTACGGCTTCAAGGCCATGACACCTGACGGATATACGTGGTACGAGTCACAGTACCACCCACATGGAGGTGCTGAGGGGGAAAGTGCCCAGTCGAGGGAGATAGAAGAACCTCTATACAGCGGTGTCACCGTTAATACGTCGCGGGACACGGACTTCGTCATCGAGGAGACCTACGGCACGTGGGACGGCGTTGGTGACTTCTGGATATACGTTGACGGAGAGATATACCTTGATTTCGTCACGTTCACGAACAAGCCCCTTGACTCGTTCAAGAGCGAGAACAGTACGATGATAGAGCAGGATGCCTACCACATCGGACTGATGGCCCAGCGTACCGTCGGCAACACGCAGAACATCGCAAGGCTGACCATCACGGCAGACATGATAGAGGCGTTCGTTGGAGAGTACCTCGACGGGGAGCTGACGCTGGCCACGCTGATACAGCAGACCTCCAGTGCCATCACGCTCGCCGCAAACAACTACACCGACGGAAAGTTTGCAACGTTGAGCCTGACTGTTGACGGTATAGCTGCGAGGGTAACCACCAACGAGGGCGACATCAGTACGCTGGAGCAGACCGCAACGAGCCTGACCACGCGCATTTCCAACGCAGAGGGTGACATATCCACGCTGGAGCAGACCGCAACGAGCATCAGCAGCCGCATAACCTCCGAGGTAAACGGACTGCAGAGCCAGATAACCCAGACGGCCGACACGATAGAGCTGCAGCTCGGCTACGAGGACAGCAACGGTAACTGGGTGTGGGCAAGCGAGATCACGCAGGAGATAGAGGACACCGTTGACGGGAAGATAAGCACCATCACCATCCGCGCGGACCAGGTGAACATCGACGGAAGCATCAACCTCGACGATGCCATACAGATTGACAACGGGGAGGTTTCCTTCCACGGCGACATGCACCAGGGCTTCGACTACGGAGGCACGTTCTACGAGGAGGTGGAGATAAGCAGGGGCTACGGAACGTACCAGTTCTACAGCAGCCCGCACATCGAACTCAACGACGTCATATACACCAGCGGTGGACGGTTCAACACTGTCAACTACTGCCGTATAACGCCTAACACGGTAAGCGTCACTAACATCACTTCCTACGGAGGCGAGACGACGATGACGCCAGGAGAGATAGAGGTCACCGACAGCGCAGGTACCGTCACCATACAGGGTGACCGCATCATCATCAGCGACGGGACGCATACGAAGACCATAACAGCAACGAGCTAATGAAGGTAGTGTATAACGATATCATCCCATTCAAGGGGTACAAGGCGGTGAACATCCTCGGTGTGATGTTCGCCCGCAAGGGAGCGAGGGTGAGTGACGTGCTCGTCAACCACGAGCGCATACACACGGCGCAGATGCGGGAGATGCTCTACGTGTTCTTCTACGTCTGGTACGTGCTGGAGTGGCTTGTAAGGCTCGTGTGCTGCATCAGCGCACACAAGGCATACAGGAGCATATCGCTGGAGCGTGAGGCTTACTGCAACGAGCGCGACGGCGGCTACCTGAAAAAGAGAAGACATTATTGTTGGATTAAAATGATATGATTATGGAAAATTTCAGTAAGAAAGGCGCATGGGTGAACATGGCTATGTGTTTCGTGATTGCCATGGTGGTATTCTGGCTGTTCAAGGGAGCGGCCGACCCGCTGCTGCCGCCTGTGGCAGCGTTGTTCTTCCCTTCCATCGCCTGCATGGCGAAGGTGATCTACGACGCCCACGGTGACGGGGGCTTCTCCTACAGGCACATGGCCTACGGAGTGATAGGAGCTGTATTGGGAACCCTTTTATGCGTACTGCTATGAGAGTGGACTTCAACAGGCAGTTCACCGACTTCCATGGCAAGGCACTGGAGGGTGAGCAGAACAACATACGTGAGGGAGTGTGCATCTCGCTGTTCAGCTACAACGGCAAGGGCGACGAGAAGTACAGGGCATACAAGCTGATGCGCAAGATAGCCGACGGGGAGGGTGTCGCCGACATCACCGCCGAGGAGGCTACGCTGATAAAGAACGCCTGTGCCGAGCGCTACAACGCAGGGGCATACGGGCAGATAGTGGATATTGTCGAACAATAAAAATAAGTGATTATGAAAAGAACTGGACAAACTTCAAGAGAGACTTTCAAGACTGAGGTAGGCGACATCGTCATTAACTATCTCAAGGTTACAGGTATTAACGAAAAGCGCTTCACGGGCACGATCCTGAAGGGCGAGAAAAATCTCGGAAGCGTAGGCTTGAACGATGAGAGAGGAACAATCTCATTCGTCATCAACGACGCCAAGTCGCTGACACAGGAGGAGAAATGTGCTCTTATTGATGCCATCGCAGCTGACATGAAGGAGGAGGTATAGTATGGCAAGGTATTCACAGGAGGAGCTGACGACCATCGCATCGCTGGTGCTCCCAGAGGTGCTGAGGCAGCTGAAGGCAGGTGCCGCGGTCATCGACGAGGTGGAGGTGGTGTCTAACCCTGTGGGTCTGACTACGCTCCCTGCCTACGATGACAGAGGCGGGCAGAAGAAGGTGGTGCGCCTCGACCTGAACGCCGTCGTGCAGAACACGATAGGTGCTGCCGTGGAGGATGCCGAGGACGCGCTGCTGGCCATGCAGGAGGCTACGGCTGACTGCGAGGCAGCCACGGAGATATGCGAGGGCCTCAACGAGGACGCTCAGGAGCTGGTGACGATACTCGTCAACCTCGCCAACCCGATGTCGGAGGCCGAGTACGAGGCTCTCGGCGTGTATGACGAGGATACGTTCTACGCAACATACGAGGAATGATCTATTTAGGAACGAAGGAAATCACGGCGTTCTTCCTCGGCAACAGGCCGATAAGCGCCATCTACAAGGGCTCGAGGCTCTTGTGGCAGGCAGTGCGCTCGTGCTTCGGTGCGGGGTACTGGGTGGAAGACAAGCCATGGCTCGACGACGAGGCATGGAAAGAATGAACGATTAAAATTAAAAGGAAATGGCAAGAGGTATAGACCAGGAGATAACGAGCCTGAACCAGGCTTGGAACGGCTACAAGGGTAGCAGAGTGGAGGAATTTCTGAAGAAGCAGCTCACCGCGCTGCACCAGGTGGGAGAGGCCAAGGTGGGCTTCATCACCTTCGAGGACGGCATGGTGAAGGCGTACGACGAGCCGGGCGGAAACGTCATCAGCTCGTTCTCGCTGAGCGGAACGGTGTACAGCATAACCCTGCTGAGCTCGGTCCCGTCGAGCTTCTTCGTGCTCAGGGACGCGACCACGCAGTACATAGACGTGACGCCGAGCACAAAGAGCGGAAGCATCGGAGGAACGATGAGCGACTTCGACGAGGACTACTCGTGGACGCTGTACGTCGATTCTGGAAGCGGTGTCTATACCGAGCGCACGCACGGAAACTGCATCGGCGGGAACGCCATCAACGTGAACGTGCGTGACTACCTATCCGTGGGTACGAACCGCATCCGCTTCTCGTTCACTGGCAACCTGTCGAACCAGACGCAGTCCATCACGTTCACGGCTGCCGTGACGACCCTCTCGCTGACGTGCAACTACACGTGGCACGCCCCATGGCTGGAGGGACAGTCCTACGGCATCAACAACATCTACTTCTCGGGCAACCTGCAGAAGACGCTGTACGTGAAGATAGACGGGGACGTGAACAAGCAGTACTCGCAGACCTTCGCATCGGGATCCAACTACGTGACCGCACCGTACCGCTTCGACCTGACAAGCCATTTCCCTGGTACGACGGGCGTGCATACCGTAGAGGTCTGGATGACAGGCAACGGCGTGGAGACGCCTCACTACACCTTCAACATGATGTGCATCGCCGATGGTGACGAGGCCACCGCCCAGCTGGTGGTGATGAACAACGTGAAGAACCCTGCCGTGAACTACAACACGCAGAAGCTCTTCGAGTACGCCACCTACGGCGCAACCACCGTCGAGGTGAACATCAACGCCACCGACGGCACGAAGGTGTTCACCGTGGCCGACCACGTGCAGCAGCAGTGCCAGACGCAGACGAAGCTGGAGTACGTCACCAAGCTGGAGATGGACTCCCTCGTGACGGAGAACTTCATCATGGACATCACGCTGACGGCAGGCGAGAGCGTGCAGACCGCCACCGTCGACATCGACAACACCAACAGCTACATGCCTGTGGCAGGTGAGCAGTTCTACCTCAACGCGGCCACGAGGAGCAACGCCACGGCTGACAGGGAGGATATCCTCAACGCAGCCGACAATGCCACCGTGGCCTCCTATGACGCCACGTGGGCGAACATGTCATGGGAGCGTGACGGATGGTACCAGGACGGCGACGGCAACAAGTGCCTCTGCATCAACGCAGGCTCGTCCGTGGTGGTTCCTGAGCTGACCCCTCTCGCACCTACGGACACCGAGAGCCTCAGCCTCGAGTTCAAGTTCCGCTGCTCGAACATCTCGGACTACGACACCCCTATAATCAGCATGATGAGCACAGACACCTACCAGCCTGCATCAACCAACGGTGTGATCATCTTCCCGACGAAGATACAGGTGCTCTCGAGCTCCAACCGTGAGGGAACGCCTCAGAGCGTGAACCTCGTGGAGAACACCATGCTGCACGTGGTGATAGTGTTCCAGCGCCTGTACAAGCAGACGGGACGCAACCTCTGCCACATCTACGTGAACGGCATCCGCCAGGCTGTCTTCGAGTACGCTGGTACGGCCAGCTTCGGTAACGGCAGCCTGAAGGTAGGGCAGCAGTCCGCCGACACCTACCTGTACATGATGCGTATCTACGAGGGTCTTGTGCTGGAGGAGTCCAACGTGCTGGCGAACTTCCTGAACGGCATCATCGACGGTGAGGAGTACACCCGCAGCGGCGTGCGCGAGGACAACACGATCCTCGACGGCGGTGAGGTGGACTACGAGCTGACGAGGCGTGCCGGCTTCAACACGATGGTCATCGAGATGCAGAACGACGACGACATACCGTCGCTGACCAACTCAGCTGGCGGCATGTCCACCCTGAGGCTGGAGTATGCCGACTATCCTTCGTGGAACGTGACCATCGAGAACGCGCCCATCGACGGACAGGGTACTACCTCCATGCGCTACTACCGCTGGAACCTGCGCTGGAAGCTGGGCAGCAGCTCTGTCTTCAGCTATGACGCCGACGTGACCATGACCGACACGAAGAAGGGCTACATCGCGGGCATCGGCCTGCACCCCAAGTGCCAGCGCATCACGGCCAAGAAGAACGTGGCATCGTCCATGCAGGGGCACAAGATGGGTGCGACGAACATGTACGACGACCTCTACAACGCCGTAGGCCTGAAGGCTGGTCTTCCGAGCGGTGCGAGGGTGGCCGTGTACCAGTACCCGTTCATGGGCTTCCAGAAGTTCCAGGACGGCTCGTACAAGTTCATCGGACTCTACACCGTAGGACCGGACAAGGGCGACAAGGGCACGTCGGGCTACGACACCGACACCTACCCGAGCCTCCTGTCACTGGAAGGCCCTAACCACTCGCCTCTCGGTACGCGCTTCCTGCATCCT
>JAEEGL013410794.1_pt1 | contig 46223 bp, 32 predicted proteins | sample 9134231 | NCBI WGS metagenome assembly JAEEGL01 (sample SAMN16246548, study PRJNA631951) | gut metagenome | biome: gut microbiome; feature: rumen; material: fiber-attached | host: Bos | place: Iran: Karaj | collected 2018-10 | reverse complement strand
CTCGGCACAGAGAACATGCCATCTTCCAGATCCGGCGCCCCGGCCAGGATCGCTTCCGAAAGCCCGCTTACCTGCGCGGCGTCTTCCCGCAAGCCCGCATATCCCTGCTCCCCGGAGTCACCCGTCCGCTGCTCTTCCACCACCGCGCTCGTATCCAGAGCGGCGATCCTTTCCATATAGGCAGTGATACGCGCAAAATCAGAAAGGAGCTGTTCTTTCTCCTCTCCTTCGAGCGAAAGCCCCGAAAGCCGCGCCACACGCGCCAGTTCTTCTGCCGCAGTACACTCCTGCTCCATAGAAATGATCCGTCCTCCTTCCATACGTGCACCCCCATTTTACCAAAAACAAGCCCGTCGGGCAGTCCCTGGGCCGGTCAAATCTCATTCAAAACCATGAATACCTATGCAAAAGCACTGTTCCCGGTGCTCCTGCATAAGATCTCTACCCTGCACATGCGGATTGTAGTAAAATGGTGCGCAAGGAGTGGCGGGATGCAGGCAGGCATCCCCGATCGAGAGAAGGAGAATGCATGGTTTCGTTTCTGATCCGAAAACTGGTACCGGGTTATAAGAATCCGCAGCGCCCCGAAGTCCGGCGTAAAGTCGGCGAGGTCACCGGCGCATGCGGGATCTTCTTCAACATTCTTCTTTTCCTCGGAAAACTCATCATGGGCATCCTCTCCCACTCCATCGCCATCGTCGGTGATGCACTGAATAACCTGTCCGATGCAGGCTCGTCGATCATCACCATGATCGGATTCCGCCTCGCGGGGAAGGCACCGGACGCCGACCATCCTTTCGGCCATGGCCGTATCGAATACATCTCGGGACTTCTGGTCTCGCTTCTTATCTGCATCATGGGCTTCGAGCTCGGAAAGTCCTCCATCGAGGGCATCCTCCATCCGAGTGCCGTAGACTGCACGGTCCCGGCCATCGCGATGCTGATCGCTTCCCTTCTGGTGAAGGCCTACATGATGTTCTATAACTTCAAATGGGGAAAGATCATCGAATCTACCACCATGCGCGCGACCGCCATAGACAGCCGCAACGACATGATCTCTACGACCGTCGTTCTCCTGGCCGTGATCTCCACCCGGTTCACCGACCTTCCTGTGGATGCCTATATCGGCGTCGCACTGGCCATCTTCATTCTCTACTCCGGTATCAACGCGGCGCGAGACACCATCGAGCCTCTGCTCGGCACCCCGCCGTCTAAAGAGTTCCTCGACCGGATCGAAGAGATCGTCATGTCCCACGAAGCCGTCAGCGGTATCCATGATGTCGTCGTCCACGACTACGGCCCGGGCAGGAAAATGATCTCTCTTCACGCCGAAGTCTCGGCCTTCCAGGACATGTTCTACATCCATGACTGCATCGACAACATCGAGCTCGATCTGGCACGGGAACTGGACTGCGAAGCGGTCATCCACATGGATCCCATCGACACGAAGAATAAAGATCTCATGCGCCTTTCTGAAGAAGCGAAAGCCATCGCCAAGTCCATCGATCCGCGCATCACGATCCACGATTTCCGCATGGTCCCGGGCGAGAGCCACACGAACCTGATCTTCGATATGGTCGTGCCCCACGATGTTTCCCTCTCGGAGCGAGAACTGGTCCACGCGGTTTCTTCCCGGATGCGGAAGAACCATCCGAACCACAACTGTGTCATCAAGATCGACCGGTCCTACGTATGAGTAAGCAGGGCGATTTCTCTAAAGGAAGCATCCCGCTTCTGATCCTCAGACTCGGACTGCCGATCATGCTGGCCGAGATGGTGGTCGTCCTCTATAACATCGTGGACCGCGCCTACATCGGGCACATGGGAGACAGCAGCACCCTGGCGATCACGGGACTCGGCGTATGCTTCCCCCTGATCACATTCATCAGTGCATTTGCCAATCTACTGAGCACAGGCGGAACCACACTTGCCACCATTGCCCGCGGCGAGAGGGATGACGAGAAAGCCGAACGTATGCTGAGCACGTCCTTCACGCTTCTTCTTATTATCGGAACGGTCCTCACCGTCTCCCTTTTCATCTTCGCCCCTCCGCTTCTGGAGCTTCTCGGCGGCGATGACCTTTCTCTTCCGTATGCCATCGGTTATTTCCGTATCTACGTGATCGGCACCATTCCGGTACTCATCAGTCTGGGCATGAATGCATTCATCAATGCACAGGGCTTCCCGAAGATCGGCATGGGCACCGTGATCCTCGGAGCCGTACTGAACATCGCACTGGATCCGCTCTTCATTTTTACACTCGGCATGGGCATCCGCGGCGCGGCCCTGGCAACGGTTCTTTCCCAGAGCGCCAGTGCCCTGTGGGTAGTCCTCTTCCTCATGAGTAAGCGTCCGCCGCTTCGGCTGAGACGTCTTCTCATCGACAGAAAGCAGCTGGGCGGTCTCCTCAAGCTCGGCGCCACCGGCTTTACCTTCCGGGTCACCACCAGCTTCACCCAGGCCATCGTCAACATCATGCTGAAGGCCTGGGCCGGTCCCCTCAGTACACTCTATGTCGGTGCCATGACACTGAATAACTCGATCCGCGAAGTCATGAGTCTTCCCATCGGCGGAGTCACGGCAGCCGGCCAGAATGTCATGAGCTACAACTACGGCGCGAAGAAGAACCGCCGCGTATCGGAATGCATCAAATTCATCTTCATTTCCGGTCTTCTGGTCAACACGCTCCTCTGGATCCTGATGCTGCTGTTCCCGCGCCCGATCCTCGGCATCTTCACCAACGACGCCGAGCTCATCGACCTGACCGTGCACTGCGCAAGGATCTACTTCGGCGCCTTCCCCTTCATGGCCCTTCAGATGAGCGGCCAGACCACTTTCGTCGCACTGAACCGTCCGAAGCACGCACTGTTCTTCTCCATGCTCAGGAAGCTCATCCTCGTCACCCCTCTGACGCTCCTTCTTCCGAACCTGGGGCTGGGCGTGGACGGTGTTTTCTGGGCGGAATTCCTAAGCCAGCTGATTGGCGCCAGCATCTGCTTCACCACCATGTGTCTCGTGATCTGGCGGAAGATGCGGGGTGCGAAAGAAAAAGAAGAGGAGAACTGATCCGTTCTCCTCTTGAAGCTTCCGCATATTCTTTCTCCCTCTAAGGTACAGACGAAGAGGAAAAACGGCACATCTTATCGCTCGTCGAAGACCGTCTTCGTTCTGTTATTGATCGTCGCGATGACGGTCTCCAGATCCTTCTGTCCGAGAAGGTACGCCGGGATCTCCTCCGAGATGATCATCATGACCGCATTATCCGAAAGAAGGATCGTATTGACCCCTTCCAGCGTCTGAAGGAATATATCCGGAAGTTTCGAATCCGGCTCGAAAATACTGCCTTCCCGGAAGCTTTCTTCTGAGATAAGTGCATCCGGAGTATCGAAATATGAATGATAGGCAGTCAGGTTTGCTTCCTTCTCTTTCTCCACTTTATACGAGACAGCCGCACGGTTTACGGGGATGGCGTCCTTCACGTTCTTCTGCGTATCTTCACTTAACATGAAATCGGCAAGCGCATACGCACCTTCTTTCACCTTCGTGTCCTTCGTGATCGAAAACGACGTCGTGATGTTCGCCGACGGACCGGTGCCGTCAGCAGACGGAAGTCCCAGGATCCGGAGATCATCGCCGTAGCAGTTGACATGGGCAAGTCCGGCCACACTGTCGATATCTTCGAGGAAATATGCTTCCTTCGGTGCCGGCGCCATGCCGTAGAACTCCATCATGGCCTCATCGGCACTGGCGGTCTCGGAGACGCCCTCCGGAATCGAGTCCTTGAAGAATCCCGTCAGTTCCCGGAATCCCTCCTGGTCAACGCTCACCCTTCCTTCTTTGATCCAGCCTGCATAGTTTCTCTCTATACACAGATTCAGAAAATGCATCCGGCTGACTTCGTCGGTGACCGGCTCGACACCGATACACTGCCCGCTCACGAAATCGCCGTACTGATCGTACGTAAATCCTTTCTGATCAGAAGCGAGCGCCGATCCGTCCGTCACGATACCCGTAAGCGTATAGCTCGTCGGGATAAAGTAGGTCTTCCCGTCCATCTTCGAGCAATCGATCAGGTTCATGTAGTAAGACGAGGCATCGAAGCTCTTCCCCGTCAGATAGTCCTCCAGATCCAGGAGATATTTGCCGTCGAGTACATCGATCGACTGCGCCGCACCGAGGACCACGTCCGGACCCGTTCCGGAACGGATGTCCGATGTAAGGCTTCCGCTGACCATGGACTTGGCACTGTACATCCTCCGATCCGACTCATCGATATTCGTCGTCTCCTCATCCGCAGCGAGAAACTCGCTCTGATCGTATAGGACCAGCTTCGCGAAGTAGTCCTGATTCTGGTCATTAAAGGCCTTCAGCGCGGCCCCTTCGAAATACGAAAGCGAATCACTGAGGCTGGCGACGGTAAGAACGGCTTTCCCGGCATTCGGGTTTTTCTCCGCTTTTACCAGCGTATAGATGACGGATGTAACCGAAAGGGAGAATGCATTATCGACCGGTTCGAAGAATCCGAGGATCACCTTATTCTCCTCAAGCGAAAGCACTGATGCCTTCTGGCTCTCATAGCGGTTCACATTGCAGGCATCGAAATCGAGCGAACAGACCTCCTTACCGGTTGCTGCGTCAAACTCATACACACCGGTTGCCTTGGTCAGATATCCTTTTCCCTCCGAACTGATAGAGAGTCTCTGGTTGTCGGAGATCTTCTGCGTACCGGAGAGTCTGGTCAGTTTCCCGGTCGCAAGGTCAAGGCTGACCATCACCGATGTCTTGCCGATACCATCGATCAGGACCGTACCATTCCCACCGCCGAAGAATTCCTTGACAAACTTCAGTTCGCCCAGTCCGAGATCTTTATCAAAATCGACACGATAGAGGGCTTTCCCATCCTTGGCCACCGCGAGCATTTCCTGTCCGCCGGTACCATAGGCGATCTCGATCACTTCATAGCCTTCGATGACTGTGATGTAAGAGACATAATATGTGATTTTTCCATAAGAACCTTCCGGCAGGTCGGGCTCCCCGCCATCCCAGGTTCCCTTATTCTTCCCGTCGTCTTCGTTGAGATGGAGCGGACTGAAGTCGAACTTCTGCACCTCCCCGACCAGAAGTCCGGTATCCGGATCGATGTCACACCAATATGCGTCCATCGTAGCCATTGTGCCGAAATAGACACGGATGCCGTTCTCGCCTTCCGCGAAAGAAAACACATTCATATCGAAGGAAGACCTGTACATCGACGTGACCTCCAGGAGATTGACCATACGAAGCAGTTTCCCATCCTGATCGAAGATGCCCATCAGGTTACTTGTCGAGTCCTGAGAAGAGAGATCCTTCGAATAATCGATCTTATTCATGGTGAAGTACTGCATCAGGTACTTGTCGCCGCACTTCCATGGCCCGTTCGGGTATGCCGAGTCATATTGATCGGAGCTGAATTGGGGGTCCAGTTCGATTCTTGTCGCGTCGTACCACGGGTCGGTCTCTTCGACCTTCTTCCCTGCAGATCCTTTTTTCTTACAGGACACCGCCGACAGAAAGACCGACGTCAGCAAAACAGCAGCCAGCGCAAATGAAACGAACCTCTTAGAACTACTCATAACCACACCTCCGGACGAAGTGATTCCAGAATAAACCAAGTCTAAATCACCATCTTCAGTGTAGCAGGAAAGGCTTGATCCTTCATGACACATCTGTCATATAGGCCCGATTCCGCGCGAAAAGCACTTTTCGAGGATCTTTCTCGCGTTAGCTCATCTGCTCGGAGTAGTAAAGATCGAGCCGGTTCTTGATCGTGCTGATGCAGTCCTGCTCGCTTCTGTTTCCCTGGAAATATGCAGCGGTCTCTTCTTCGAGGATCATCTGGATCGTCTCGTCGAGAAGATAATACTCCTTCGTTTCGGATATCATGGCGAAAAGGACATCCCGGATCTCCTCGAGATCCGCCTTCGTCTCGGCTTTTCGGATCCCCTTCGGCACCGGTGCGTCCATCGGTTCTTGACCGGAGCCCGAATTCCCGCTGTAATGCTCGTTCATGATCCTGTCGATCTCTTCCTCGGCGCGGTCCTCATCGTAATCCGAATAGTGCGCGAATTCGGAATAGATATAGTCTTTTTCCTCTTCCGTGAGGTTCTCGGTCTCATAAGAAAAATAGCCTGAAAGCGCATCCTGATTCATGGGGAATCCCAGCCAGTCGGTTCCCGCATACGTGTACTGCACATCGTAGGAAAGGAGGAACTTCAGGACCTCCACCGCCGCGTCTTTGTTCTTCGTTTTTGCACTGATCCCGAGATAGGTTTCCGCCATCGCCGCCGGCGTATCGTAGCCCCACGATCCGGTATACGCATATTCACCGTCAAAGTAACTGTAGAGACTCATAAACTGCTCGAAAGACCAGATCGAGGAATCCATGCACAGGACTCTTCCGCTTCGGATCTCATCGATTAGCAGGTCCTCCTGGTAATATCCATTCTTTTCAAAATCGTAAAGACGGAAGAACATCGTGAGCGTATCCTCGGAGACGCCTCCGGTCTTTCGGAGTTCTTCCTGGATCTTGCCGACCGTTTCTTCAAAAACTTTTTTTTCCTGGATGAGGCGCTTCGCCTCCGGATTGGACAGCGCATTTTCGAAATGGGTATCTTCCGCCTGATATACATTTCCCGCATATGAATTGACCTTCACGCCATAAAAAGGCGTTACGAAATACTGTTTTCCGTCCGAAAGGGATGCATCCAGGATCCCGGGGACCATATTGCCCACGCCGTCCAGATCAGAACGCAGATCCAGGAGAAGCTGACTCTTCGCGAAGGCCTGCGCGTAGTAGTTCGGCAGGATCACGAGATCGATCCCGTCCTGGTTCGTGAGGATACTCAGGCAGGCCCGCTTTACATCTGCTGCCGTTACCGTAGCCGCATCGCCGGAGGAACCGGAAGAACCGATCAACTGCCCGATGATCTGCTCTCTGTAATCCACGATCTCGCAGAAGGAGTCCGTATGACTTCGGTTATATGCGGCGATCAGCGGATAGTAATCACTTTCCGCCCACAGCACACCTGCACGGATCACCTTCTTCGAGCTTCCCGACAGATCGATCCGACTTCTTACCAGCCCCTGGAATTCTTCTCTTTCACCGATCTTCCGGAAACTCGTTTCATAGAGAAGCTGCGAATCCGTTACTTCGATCAGCATGATATCCACATCGTAATCGACCGTGTTTAGGACCATCTTCAGTTCGCCGGTCTCCATATCGCATCGGAAAACACCGTCAGTCGAATACAGATACAGTTCCGTTTCCGTATTTCCCGCGAAAAGCACTATATCGTAATCCAGTTCTTCCGTGCCGTCGATGATCACGGTCTTCTTTTCTTTCCAGGTTTCTCTGTCCATCTGTGTGATCTTGAACTGACCGAATTCCCCGTTTTCATCGAAGTAGGAAAGGCAGAAGATGCTTTCCTGATTCACGGTCATTTCGACGATCTCTTCGATCTCACGCTGCTTTTTGACTTCTCCCTGAAGATCGATCGCCTGGATCTGACCATCGCAGAGCGTATAGATCGTCTGATCGATGACCTTCGGATCTTCACAGTAGATCCCCGCTTCCAGATCGGTCGGAAGATGCGTCACCGATTCGATCTTGCCGTCTTTGATGGCCAGTACATCTTCGAATCGATCGATCATTATTGCTGCATACAGCGTGCCGTTATCCTCCGAGATCTCTATGACCCGTCCCGGCTGATCCATAGTGACGACATCTTTTCTCACGATACTGCCGTCATCCTGAAGACAGACGAGCATCAGTTCATTTCCATGCGTATACGAAAACCATGTCCCGGCAGTTCCATGACAGATCGCGTCTCCGTCTATGTCTTTATAGGAGATCCTTTTTTCGGAAAATGCCTCATCGAAAAGCTCTGTTTCCGACTTCCATGGTTCGAAGCTCATGACCGGATGATTATCTACCGGAAACTTCGTCTTCGTTTCTTTCTTTTTCTTACAGCTGCCAAGTAACAGCAGACAGGCCAGACTCAGGATCAGGACCGCTGATCTGCGAATAGATGATTTCAAATTTGTTGCCTCCGACTCTGTTTTTTCCCCTTCATCACTCTAGCGTAAAACCGGAAAAACGTAAAGAAAGAAAAAATAGTATAATGGGTGTGCATATCAGGAGGCGAAAGACGCATGAAGATTACGGAAAAGCTGGATAACAAACACATACTCATCTGGGGAAAAGGAAGAGAAGGAAAATCCTCCGAGAAGTTCCTCCTCGAGCACTGCCCCGGCGCGACCTACGAAATGGTCGAGGGTTCTGAAGACGATATTCAGAAGCTTTCCGCAGACTTCGACTACATCCTCAAAAGCCCCGGCATCATCACCCATGTGGAAGAACCGAAGTACATCTCCCAGACACGTCTTTTCATGGAAGAGTTCGGACCTCAGGTGATCGGCATTACCGGAACCAAAGGAAAGAGCACGACGTCTTCGCTTCTTTACCATGTCCTTCACGATGTCAGAAAGACCGGAAACGCGATCCTGTGCGGCAACATCGGTCTTCCCTGTTTCGACTACTATGACGACATTTCCGAAGATACTCTCATCGTCTATGAACTCTCCTGCCATCAGCTCTCGGATCTGGAATTCTCTCCACACGTAGCCGTCTTTCTGAATCTCTACGAGGATCATCTCGACCGCTATATCACCATGGAGAACTACTTCCGGGCGAAGAAGAATATCACGATCCACCAGGGACCGGAAGATTTCCTGTACTATGGAAATGACGTGCCGGAGATCGACACCCAAGCAAAGAAAACGAGGCTCGATTTCGATACATCGATGACCTTCGATATGAAGCTCAAAGGGGCCCATAACCAGTTTAATGCTACCTTCGTTTACCGGATCTGCACTGAGATCTTCGCGCTCGATCCACAAGAAGTAAGAAGAAGCATCGAGACCTTCTCCGGTCTTCACCATCGTCTCGAATATGTCGGGAATTTCGACGGTGTCGATTACTATAACGACTCGATCAGTACGATTCCGCAGGCGACGATCCAGGCGGCGACCAGTATCAGCAATACCGGCACGCTCCTCATCGGCGGTATGGACCGTGGCATCGACTATACCAGCCTCATCGCCTTTATTTCGGAACATCCCGAATACCAGTATATCTGCGCATACGAGAGTGGTGAACGTATCTACCGGGAAGTCGGAGATCTTCCCTACTGCCATCTGGTATCGGACATTAAGGAATCCGTAGATCTGGCAAGAAAGATCACCCCGAAAGGAAAGGCCGTTATCATGTCCCCGGCCGCCGCATCCTACACACACTTTAAGGATTTCGAAGCAAGAGGCGAGAAATTCTGCCAGATCCTTCGTGGCGAGACGACACTCGTCTTCACCGGCGATATCGGATTCGACCGATACATGGACCATCGCTGGGAGGATCCGAACCTCTTAAGCAAGCGCGTACGAGACGTCCTCTCCTATGCCGATCACGTCATCGCCAATGTAGAAGGTCCCATCATGGAAGGGACGAAGAACGAGGCCACCGAGGGCGCCCAGCAGCTCCTGCACTTCATGGACCCGGCCGTGGCGGATTTTCTCTCGGCGAATCACTGTGATATCTGGAACATCTGCAATAACCACATCAAGGATGCAGGGGAAGCCGGCATCGCTTCCACGCTCGAAGAAGCGAAGAAACGCGGCATCTCCACCATCGGAGCCGGCATGAATATCGAGCAGGCCCGGAAGATTCTCTATCTTTCCGAAGCAGGCGGTATCGGCATGTTCGGCGTCGGATACCAGCGCGCCTGCCGTAAAGCCACAGAAACCGAAGCCGGCTGCTTCAGCTGGAGCGATCTGGACGCGATATCCGATGCCATTTCCGAGATCAAGAAGACCTGCCGCTGGTGTATCGTCGTGGCCCACGCCGGAGAGGAATTCACGCCCCTTCCGTCCCCCTATACCCGTGACAGATATCACCTGTATCTAGAGATGGGCGCGGACATCGTTGTCGCACACCATCCACACGTCCCCATGAACTACGAGATGGTAGGCGATAAGGCGATATTCTATTCACTCGGGAATTTCATCTTCGACACGCCCTATCAGCGCTCCCAATATAATACGGAGAAAGGACTTCTCCTACGTCTGGATCTGTCCGAAGAGAAGTGGACTTTTAAGCCCTACGGCATCGATATCCTCCGGGATACCGAGCGGATCGATCTCGGCACCCTTCCCGTGATTTTCCAGGACATACAGGAAGATGAGTATCGTCTTCTCTCCCCGCTGTCTGCGAAGATGCACATCGCCGCCACGAAGAGACAGATGGCCTATCTGAAACCCGAACAGTTCAGAAATGCCACCGAAGCAGACTGGCAGGCGCATTTCGCGGAGCCGATGCGGACCGGCCGTGTCCCCGGAGAAACTCTCGACTTCTTCATCCTCTGCCCCCTCGCCGAAGAATCAGAGAAAGAAGAGTGGAAGAAGAGTCAGCATCAGGACATCGTCCAATACATCCTGGATCAGATGTAAATCTTAAAGAATCTATGGAGGTAAGAAATATGAAGAGAAACAGTTTACTAATATGCTGTCTTGCCTTATCCTTTGGCTTTAGTGCATGCTCCGGGAAGGGTCAGGAAACGACATCTTCAGCCACTACGGCCTCAACAACTACAACCACGTCAGAGGAAGCACCTACCGTGACGACAACCGAGGAGATCCCGATGGGCGTTGAGTTAGAGCCCATCGTAATAGACGGAAAAGTACCTGTCAACACTTCCGGCCAGCCATATGATGACGAAACCATCAAGGAAAGGTTATCCGATCCGATTCTTATACGGGACTGTAACGAGATCTTCGGTGAGGATTATCACTTTTCCGATTATGGGTACTACATGATCAATCTCGAGACGAACAGCGTAGAATACGGATTCCTTCGCTATCCCATTATCAAAGGTGATCAGATCGTCGGTACCGTAACAATCTGGGGCAACTCTGCCACATTCAGCTACGACCCTGTCTTGCTGGATCCGAGTCATCCTACTGATCCATCCGGCTTCTCCTACACAGGAACAATAAATGACATTTTGAAAGCAGATCCCGATGAGCATTTCATCTGGCTCTACTACGATAGCGCCGAGTTCCTTCTGGATTCACACAACAAACTGTATCAGCTGAAGCCCTATGGACTGGAACTTCTTACGATCCAGAATCAGGATACACTCTATGAGAGTTACTATGTGGAAGGATGCACGATCGGCGCAGATATAATCGCTTGAGAAAGCCAGGCCGGATCCGTTTCCCTCCGGTTATAGGGGGCGGATCCGGCCTGTCATTTATCCTTTTTCTGCAGTGGATCCGTCAGCATGCGAATCCGATCCTGTAGCCGGAGTTTCCGTTCGGCTTGAAAACAGGAATATCACATTCTTCAATTGTAGTGAGCTTCTCCTGTGTCAGTTCTTCTTCCGAATCACTTAACCGGATGGCCAGGTTCATCTCCGCCTCTTCGAGGAGCTTTCTGACGTAGCGGCCGTTACCGTAGTCGTCGTTTTTCCTTGCGGTATCGAAGTTTCTGCGGAGCTTCTCCATCGCGGATTCTGTGATGGTCAGGCTCTTCTTCGAGAGCATGAGCTTCGCGATCTCACACAGTTCATCGGTAGAATAGTCCTGAAAACCGACCTGGAATGCGATCCTCGACTTCATGCCGGGATTCCTCTCCAGAAATTCCATCATGGGCTGAGGATACCCTGCGAAGATAACGATCGTATCTTCTCTGTGATTCTCCATTTCCTGAACGATCGTGTTGATTGCTTCGTCACCGAAGCTTTCTTTATACCCGTCACAGAGAGCATAGGCCTCATCGATGAACAGGACACCGCCCTGTGCCTCACGGAACTTACGCTTCACCAGTTTCGCTGTGGCACCCACGTGATCTCCGACAAGATCCGCCCTTCCTGCTTCAATGAAGTTTCCGGTAGGAAGGATCTTCTCGTCATTCAGGATCTCTGCGCAAAGTCTGGCCACCGTCGTCTTCGCCGTTCCGGGATTGCCTGTAAAGACCATATGCATCGCGCTTCTGGTCGGCAGGATACCTCTATCCGCACGAACCTTATCGATCTTAAACTTGGCAATGGCTTTCGAAAGAACTTCTTTAACAGAATCCAGCCCGATCATGGCCTGAAATTCCGCCATCGCTTCTCCCGGCTCCCTTGCCGCCTTCTGCCCTTCGTGGAGACTGCTGATATCTTCCTGCGTAATGATATACAGTTCTTCTTCAGGAATACGGTCGGGCTCCTCGTAAGAAAGCATCAGCCTGGCTGACTGATTCAGCAGCGCACGTTCGAGGATATTACGGGCAAACCGTCCGTTTCCGAAATCCTCGATCAGCCGGGTCTGGTCGAAGATCCGCTCCGCTTCACTCACCGCTTCTTCCGTCGCACGAAGTCCGCGCTGCTTCAGCATAGACTTGAAGATATCCGTCAGCTCCGATGTGGAATAATCGGGGAATTCGATCCAATTCGGCACCCTGCTCTTCAGGCCTTCATTACTCCGAAGGAAGGCGCGCATCCTCTCACTATATCCGGCCAGAATGACGATCACACTATCTCTGTGATTCTCCATCTCCTGGATCAGGGCGGAGATGGCTTCCGGCACCCACATAGCGTAGGCCTCATCAATAAACAGCACACCGCCTTTCGCTGCGACGAAGGCTTCGCGTACATTGCACACCATATTCATATCCATTCCGCCCCGTTCGATGAAGACTCCGCTCTTCAGGATCGCTTTCTCTTTCGCGATCCCGGCGAAAAGCTTCGCCACGGTCGTCTTCGCCGTGCCGGGATTTCCCGCGAATATCATGTGGGAAGAGATGTGCTGACCACTTTTTTCACAGCGAATCCGGCGCTCCTTCTCGACAAGATCCGCCGCGATCACGTTCTCGATCTGCTTCTTCACAATGTTAAGTCCGATGAGCTGCTGAAGCTTCACCATAGAAGTTTCGGTATCGTCTGTACGGTCCAGCATAAAATCCTCGCCGACTCTGTAATTATAGATACCATTCATACTTCTGTTGATGCACCAGAGACCGAAGTTTTCTGCGGCCTTCAGAATATCCGTCTGCGTGAATTCTTTCCCGCGAAGTTCTTTCATGAATGCGCCTGCATCCTTCGCATACTTGGCATACGGCGATCTTTTGGCCAGGAACCGGAGATAGGATGTGGCCGCTTTTCTGTCACCCTTTCCTTCCTTAAGCGTAAGCAGAAGCACAGACTGTCTCACCTCCGGAAGGATGTAGAATGAATAGCCTGTTTTGTTTCTGTTGTACGTGAAGATAAACAGGCACTTGTTTCCATGCCTGCGGAAAAGATCCAGGATCCTTTCGCTCACAGACTGGTACTGCGACGCTTCACATCCGATCCGTTCCGAAAGATCGAACACGACCGTGCCCCCGTAGTTATTCTCGATGATCGTATCGAATAACTGAAAATTCCTTTCCAGGTGATTAGGATGAATTGCACTTATATATACGATACGTCTGCTGGTAAGACGATTGGCCTGATACAGCGTTCCCACAAGAAGCTCCGCCAGCTGAAACTCTGCCAGAAGGCTGTTTCCTGAGATAGTATAGTGCGCCATGTTCATGTCCGATGCCGTATCCAGTTTATGGTCCTCGATGTTCTTCAGTTCACGGATGAAATCCTTGTCACAGATATCCGGCACGACAGTCTTCTCCGCCGCGATACGTTCTTCCACTTCGAAGGTCAGGGACCTGTCTTCCACTTCATTACAGAAATACGCCCAGACCCTGCAAGTCTCTGCGATCCTGGATCCCATGCCTGCCAGATACTCATGTCTCTTTGCCTCCTGCAGCATATCCTGAAACTGAAACATGGTGATCTCAGAGGGTTCCTCATTGCACGGCTTTATTCCGATGTGTTCCCTCAGCATCTCGACGATCTGCTCGTAGAGATCCGGAATACAGTGCTTCTTCTCGTCGAAAGAAAGAGCCGCCGAACAGATCTCATTCTCCTCGCGGAAGATGAAGAATGCCATATAGTTGGGCGAATTCTTCTTTACAAACGAATTCACGGAACAGATTTCATTATCGTAGCCGAACTCTCTCAGGCTGATCTTGGCGTTTGCCTTGATCGTTTCTCTATTTGCATGGATGTGAAAAGAATAGTATCTCATAAGAATTCCTCCATAAATGATGAAAAGTGGGTGGATCTGAAATGAAGCCGGTGCTGACGTCTTGCACCGCGCTTGCGCAACTTGCACGATTTCTGCTGTTCGATTGTATGTTAACGCAGAAATTGCACGTTGTCAACACTTAATTTCACAAACTTGCAATTTTATGAGATTACTTGTCTTCGCTTCCCCAATTGTCCTCGTCGTCTTCTATCAGTTCTAAGTCGAAGACACTTTCCGGGACTTCATGGTTCTTCATCGGTAGGAACTTCTCCTTGACGACCTTCTGTTCTTCTAGATCTAAAAGGATCACGGACATCTCTGTATTGAACTTTCTTCTGGAAAGAGAATCTGTCAGTGTATCGAAATCTTTTCTATCCGTGACAATAAACGAGGTCTTCATCGCCGCAAGGGATTCCGGTACCCATTCATCAGCCAGGAATACCGTAGCATAATCCCTAAAGAAACGACCTAAAGACACCACTTTTGTAAAGGACGGTCCAAGTCTGTCTACATCAATGAAACTCCATATTTTCTGCGGCTCTTCCCGCCGGTTACATTCAAATGCGTAGTCGCTGTAAACAGGGATATCGAATTCCGGATCCGTCTGATTTCTCCTTCTTGCCCGGAACTCCGAACCGCGCAGATACTGAAGCGTAATACCACGGGACAGAAGTTCATTCATGAGCGTATTCTTTATGATCTTTCTTTCATCTTTATGCTCTTCATATGTCTTGAAAGATCCATATTCCTTCTTGTGTTCTTCCTCTTCTTTCTGCTTCTCGGGCGAAATCATACCATTTGCCTGCAGAAGCCGCTCCAGCGCATCGAAGCAGCGCTTGTCCGCGTTCTCCGCAATCAGGACGATCAGATCCCGGTCCAGCGGCCGCGTCATCTTATAGTTCAGGATCCTCGAGAAGGTCGAAGCACTTACGCCACAGGCAGCGGCGAATTCAGCCATCGTCCGCTCCGATCCTTTCGCCTCACTAAGCAGGGTGGCAAGTCTCGCCTTATCCGGCACATGTGCCTGAATATATTCATTTATATTGATCTTCTCGTTCTTATCCTTACCCACAGCGGAGTACCTCGCTAACTACTCTTAGATAGAAACCGCACCTGAAAACCCTATTATCGAAAGGATCCGGGCACGATTCAACAATAGCATCGGCAAGATAAAAAGTCAAACATTACTTGCAACTCAATTGCTCGTACATGAAATTTCTGCAATTATAATCAGTACTAGAATTTGGACAGCTATGGATTTATCATGAATGTAAGAAAGACAAAAGCAAGGAGGTGTCGTGATATGAAGTGGAAAACGTTTCAGGAAAAGTATGATGAATGGGCTGACAGCACTGTCCTCAAGTATATCCATCAACTCGAAGACCTCGGCACCCCTTCCGAGATTGCAGGGGTCTGTGAGTATCTGGATTCCAAGGCGGCTCTCCTTCTTATCCGGAAGGCCGATGCGGCCGGGATCGTATTCTCTCCGAGAGATATCGCCGACATCTTCAGCTGCCTGGATGATCCGATTATCGAAAACCTTGTAGAAACAGCTATTGAAAAGGGGGATCGTGCTTTTCAATATGAGGATATATGTGAACTCGAGTTCGGAATCAGTAAGGGCCTGATGGGATCCGTCATCACCGACTCTCTTAGAAGAGGTGTCATCTTCACGCCTGACCAGATCATCGAGATGGATGGCATGGCCGATAAGGCCGTGCTGACTCAGGCGCTTAAGAAGGTCAAGACGCGGCTTTCCGAAGAGGATCTGGAAGCTCTGGACGAGATCGTTGACCATAATTATCTTGTTAAGATCGACCGGAAGCAGCATACGCACGTCTTCGATGAAGAGGAGGATGAATTTGATGAGTTTGATTACTCGGAAGATTCGAGATACCGGAAGAGCGGACTGCTGGACAGTATTTGCGCTTTCTTAGCGATCGATTTTCTGTATAAGACATTCTTCCGCAAGAAGGATGACGATAAGAAGAAAAAGAGAAGATGGTAGGTATTCCCGGATCGGCCGGCGGCTGGCAGATCGGGAAAATGCAAGGAGGCAGGAATATGTCCACACGTGAGGAAAGGATCGAAGTTTTCGAAGATACGATGAGCTGGATCAGGGAGGATCCGGAACTGACACAAGCGGTGAAAGAGGCGAAGGCGCATTCGAAAGTGTTCTTCGAAGACGAGTATCCGTCATTTAACAGGGAGAGGCGCGGCGCCATGGAGGTTACTGTGACGCGGGAGCGGTGTTTCGAGGCCGCGATGCGGCTGCGGTCCGGAAATAAAGACGCGAAGATCGCAGTGCTGAATTTCGCCAATGCTTTTCATCCCGGCGGGGGTGTGACGAAGGGAAGCAGCGCGCAGGAAGAATGCCTATGCCGTACATCGACGCTCTATCCGGTCATCAGCGACAATCGGACGGTCTCGGCATACTATCAGCATCACTATGAGCTGGATACACCGAAAGCCAGCGATTCGCTTATTTATTCAGAGGGCATCGTGATCCTCAAGACCGATGAGGATCTCCCCCGCCGCATGTCGAAGGAGAACCATGTCACGGTAGATGTCATCACGATGGCAGCGCCGGATCTGCGCGATAAGTCGAACCGGTATGCACCGGTCGTCGGAAGCGGCGCATCTATGAATGATGCGGAGCTCTTCGGATATCACGTCAAGCGGGCGATCCATATGCTGACCTGTGCGGCGGCCAAGGGTGCCGATATCCTGGTTCTGGGCGCCTTCGGCTGTGGGGCTTTCGAGAATGATCCGACTGTCGTGGCAAGGGCGTATAAGACGGTCCTTGCGGAATTCCCGCCGGTCTTTGATAAGATCGTGTTTGCGGTATACTGTTCGCCACTATCTCGCGCCAATTACGACGCCTTCCGGGACACTCTTGCGTGAAATACAGACCGGCACTTCCTTCTCCTGCTTGATCGGCCACCTGCAGATTCAGTGGACGCATATAATGTAAATATTATATAATAGGAGGTGTTTCTCGGAACTTCAGGCTGCTTCGGCACCTCAGGAGGTGCGCACAGAAGAGAGCCGAAAAGCGGGAAAACCTCACGATCAAGGAAGAAGAGACAAGATATGGACTTGAATAAACTTTGCTATGGCTGTTTCCGGGAATATGACGGCGTCGGTCCCTGCCCGCACTGCGGATTTGACCGCGCCACTTCGAAGCATCCTTATATCGCCCTTCCGATCGGAACGATCCTGAACGGACGTTATCTGACCGGCCGTGTACTCGGCGTCGGAGGATTCGGCATCACATATCTTGCCTACGATATGACTCTCGAGATCTGTGTGGCCGTGAAAGAATATCTCCCGTCCGGCATCGCGATCCGGGACGCTGACCACTACACGATGACGGTCAGTTCCGATGAGGAACAGGACAAGTATAATAACGGTGCTACCCGGTTTCTGGACGAGGCCCGGATCCTGGCCAAGCTCCGTAAGCTTCCGAATATCGTATCGGTACACGACTACTTCCGCGAGAACAATACCGCATATTTCGTCATGGAGTACATCGAAGGCCAGGACCTGATGAAGTACACGAACGCCCGGGGTGGCAAGCTCCCCTTCAACGAGGCGCTCACTCTTCTACTGCCGATCATGAAATCTCTCGATGCGGTGCATAAGCAGAATCTTCTGCATCGCGACATCAGTCCGGATAATATCATCGTCACGAATGACGGCTCGACCCGGCTCCTTGATTTCGGCGCCGCCCGTCTCGCCATCGATAACGATAAGAGTAAATCCATCATCCTCAAGCACGGGTTCGCGCCTGAGGAACAGTACAGGAAGCACGGCAACCAGGGTCCCTGGTCCGATGAATATGCGCTGGCTGCAACCATGTATCTTATCCTCACCGGCATTATGCCGCCGGATGCGATCGAGCGCGTACACGAGGATTCGCTGGTTGCCCCCATCGACCTTGGCGTGGACATTCCGCAGTATGCTAACGATGCCCTTATGCAGGCACTCTCCGTTCATGCTTCCGGCCGTTTCCCGGACATGAAGTCTTTCGCCTATGCCATCTCCGGCAAAGACCAGTCACAGGTTTCTGCCCCGGCAGCACCTGCCCCAGCCCCTCTTGCCGCGGCCCCGGCCACCGCACCAGGGTTTGCTCCGGCACAAGCTCCGGCACAGGTTTCTGCTCCGGTACAAACTCCGGCCCCTGCGCAAGCGCCGAGACCGGCGCCTTCTCCCGTTAGGGCAGCCGGTACGCCTGCCGCCCCGTCTTCTCCGGCTCCGGTCTCTGCACCGGCAACAAGCCCGAAGAAGAGCATCTGGAAGCGTCCGCTCACCTATATCGTCGCCGGCATCGTTCTTCTTGCCGGGATCTCCATCCCGCTGGGCCTGTATTTCAGCGGGAACCTCGGTTCGGATAAAGAAGAGACCACGACGAAGAAGACGAAGAAGACTACGACAACCACCACTGAAGAACCGACCACGACGACAGAGTCAACGACGGAATCCACAACAGAGGCGACCACGACAGAATCGACCACCCCTGCCACTACTACCACATCGAAGGATTCACTCCTTCAGAATGATCCGCAGCACCTGACCCCGATCGATCTCGGAGATGGTACATCTCTTCATTTCGTTGAGGATCTGTCATTCATCATACCGAATTCGTGGTACACCCAAGAGAATAATGGGGTCTACTATTACTTCCCCGTCTCCGGCAGTTCGGAAAATTTCATGATGGTCTATTCCGACTATGAACTGGATCCGGACCAGGCCGCCAATTACGACTTCACTCTGTTCGTCGATACATTTATTGACTCGTTCACTTCCAGTGGCAATTTCCAGAACGTCAATATCCCCTCACGGGAAGAGAATATGGTATCCCTTCTGAATTACGCAGATCTCGTCATGACCGGCCAGAACAAAGGGGTCGACGTCGAGCTCTATATCCGTGTCATCCTTGACAAAAGCACCGGTTACGCGTACTCTTCCCTGATCCTTCTGGATGCGAACGGGGACAGTGCTACGAAGGAAGAATATAAAAATGTATACCTTGCCTCAGTCGGATCGATGCACCTTACCATGCCACAGGAACAATCGAGCGATGAATTCATAAGCCACTTCGACAGTAGTGAATACGTTATTTCACAGTCAGTCGATGATAACGCTTCAGAAGCATGGACCATCTATAAACTGGAAGGCTCCGATGTCGTGCTGTTCTCCTACTTCCGCTATGATTCCGAACAGATGGCAATCGCCGTTTATGACGCGACCTATCAGGAGCTGCTGGATGCGTATAATGCTGACCAGTTCGCCGGTTACTTACATCAGACTGACTGGAAGATCACTTGCGAAGGCGCTTTTGCCGAGGGCTCTTCTATGGGCGAGGGATATTACCGCTTCATAACGGTACGTGCCGGAAACACGCTGATCGCCTGCACGACCAATTCCGACGGAAAAGGCCGGATCGATCTTGCGAAGCTAATGTACGAACTCGGCCTCTGATTTCGATTATACTCACGGAATCAGATCCGAATCTCGAATGATCAGGAGGGAAAACATGAAGAAACTTATCGCCACACTTCTCAGCCTCTCACTCATCCTTGCCTGCGCGGGATGCTCGAAGGAAGAAGAGACTACGAAAAAGAAGAAGAAGAAAACGTCGAAGACAGAAAAGACCGAGTCGACAGAAGATCCGACTGATGATCCGACTGAACCCGACGATTCCACCACAGAGAAACCTACGGAAGATACAGATCCGTCGGAATCGGAGAGTTCCACAAGCGAGGATACCTCTTCCTCTTCGACCGTTTCCCCTCTCCCCACGTCATTCAGTTATAACCATGAACTGCTTCCTCTGGATATCGAAATGAACCGTGAATACTATGCCTATGGTGTAGAAGATCCCAACAGCGACGAGTATTACGGTAAGGTGGTAAGAGTGGGCATGGACTACGAGTATTTCTGGTTCTTCGCGGATTCGGATGAACTCTACGATCTGGAAAGTGCTCTGGATGAGATCATCTTCGATCTCGAAGACAAATATGATTCGAAATATGACGAACTCGTTGAGCAGTTCACTGCGTCGGTGGCAAAAGGAGAGTATCCGGAATACGATAAGACCTTCATCAGCAGGACGGATATTACCCGTGCCGATTCGTTGATCCTGTCTTTCTATGTCACGGAAACATCGGAAGAAGAGAATGCAAAGGCGACAGTAACAACATATAACTATATTGCTCCTACCGTGGAGACGATCTCCTTCGACGATGTCGTCACGGACAGAGCCGCCCTCCATGACTATGTGGCAACCCTGGGAGATCCTGACCTCGCATTCAATAAAGATCAGGTACTGGCGCAGATCGAGGATGGTACCATCCCCTTCTGTCTGTCGTACGACGGTATCGTACTGGTGATTCCTACAGATATCTCTTCACAGAATGTGAAGGTCTCCGCCATCGGACACGAAGACATGTTCAATATGGTATATTTCGGATCCACGCCGGATTCCTTCATGTTTAAAGCCGCTCCCGACGACAAGATCTTCTGGGATATTGACGGAGACAACGTCACGGACGAGATCACATTCACCTACCCGGATGATATGTACAATTATCCGGCGGAAATCACCTTCGACATTAACGGCAAATCAACCACGATCTCCGGAGATCAGGTCTCTGAACTCGAGGGGCTTTTCGAAGAGGTGTACCTCGCATATCTGGATGAGACCTATTACATCATAGTGAGGACCACTATCGAAGATGGTTACAGTCTCCAGTTCCTGTTCCGGATCGGAAGCGATCTCTCCGTAGAGTATCTGGATCATGTCGATGGATTCTTCTTCACTGAGCCGTATACGCCGGAATACATCTCCCTTGCCGATTCTTCCCAATTCATCGGAACCGGCCTTAGGTACGATGAGTATTATCTGGATCCATCCTCGAAGAAAATCGAGCGCACGAGTCCTATATCCATGCGCTATGGGTCTCCGCTCGTAACCAAGAAGGATATCGTTGCCACTGATCCTGTCGATAATTCAGAGGCCACGATTCCGGCCGGAACCACCGTCCGGCTGTTTGCTGTGGACATAGAAGAGCATATCGCGTACTTCGAGATCCTTCACGAGGATCCCTGGGATAGCGGGTTTTTCACGCTTTCTTTCACGGAAGGGGAATATAGGTACGTCCTCGATGCCGGAGAAGAAGGAGATCTTTTCTCCGGACTGTTCTACGCAGGGTAAGGAAGGATCCGCTACAGAATATTATTATTCTGTAAGCTGCTCCTGCTCGTAAATGATGTTGAGCATCTTCGCCGTTGCCTTGATTGCTGCTGCGACCTGGTCACGGTCGAGACCTCTCGTCTTAAACTCATGATCCCCGTCACGCCAGGTGATGACACTCTCGACGAATGCATTCGTACGGCCTCCCGGCGGGATCGTGACGGTATAGTCTGCGAAGAAAGGAAGTGTCCTTCCGAACTGCTGGTAGACTTTCTGCAGCGCTCTCATGAATGCGTCGAACTGACCTTCACCGGAAGCGCTGGCTTCGTGCACATTATCGTCGATCTGGATACGCATCGTCGCCACAGGATTCAGGTCTCTGGCGTGACAGACATAGTAGTTCAGGATCTTCACGTGGGATTCACCGTTTCCCTTACCGAGCACGTCGGCCACGATATACGGGAGCTCGTCTGTCATGACGCTCTCTTTGTTATCTCCCATTTCCACGATGCGCGCCGTCACCTTCTCGAGCGATTCCGCATCCAGGTCCAGACCGAATTCTTCGAGATTCTTCGCGATGCTCGCGCGCCCGCTGGCCTTGCCGAGCGCATACTGGCGGGATCTTCCGAAGCGCTCCGGTGCCAGCTTATTACAGTACAGGGAATCTTTCGTGTCGCCGTCCGCATGGACACCGGCCGTCTGCGTAAATACTGCTGCTCCCGTGATCGGCTGGTTCTTCGGGATACGCATACCCGAGAAAGATTCGACCATCTTGCTGACATGCTCCAGTGCCGTTTCATCGACGCCGATCGATCTATTCTCGCAGAAGTCTGAAACGGCGCCTACGATAGACGCAAGCGGGGCGTTGCCGGCCCGTTCGCCGAGACCGTTGACCGTCACATGGACACCCTTCGCGCCGGCTTTAACCGCCATGATGGTGTTCCCGACAGACATGTCGTAGTCGTTATGGGCATGGAAATCGAAGTGCACATCCGGGAAAAGAGAGCACATCTTCTTCACGTATTCATAGGTGCTGTCCGGTGTCAGTACACCGAGCGTATCGGCCAGCATGATCCTCTCCACCGGAAGGACCGAGAGTTCCGAGATCAGGTATTTCACATATTCGAAATCATTCTGGACACCATTGCTCCAGTCTTCGAGATAGATATTGACCTTCATGTCGCGGTAGACCGCATCGTCGATCGCGCGGCGGATCTCCCCGACATGCTGTTCCGGCGTCTTCCGAAGCTGCGCGGTAAGATGGTGGAGAGAGCTTTTGCAAAGGAGGTTCACGACACGTCCGCCAGCATTCTCGATCCAGGAAAGAGAATGTCCACGATCGACGAAAGCCAGGACCTCTATCTTCTCCAGATAGCCCTTCCCCTTCGCCCACTCCGTGATCTTCTGGAGCGCCTCGAAATCGCCGTCGGAAATACGCGCAGAGGTGACCTCGATCCGGTCGACCTTGACCTCATCGAGAAGGATCTTGGCTATGCTTAATTTCTCACCCGGAGTAAAAGATACTCCCGGAGTCTGTTCTCCGTCACGGAGGGTGGTGTCCATGATTTCCAGTTTCATATCTATCACCTGTCTGCGAAATGTAATCGAAATACTAGACACAGTATAGCAGAAACAAAAAGGAAATGCTTTTGTCTATTTCCTTTTTGATGATTTTTTGAGATAATAGGTAAGATCACGGAAAAAGAGGCAGAAAGGGGAAGCATACATGGCAAAGAAGAAAACGGATCCGTTTTTCTCAAATGAGAAGATCCTGGATATCATCCGTACATATTCAAACGACACCGTTTATTTCAAAGATGTGCATTCCCGGTTTATCTGGAATACCCGCTCGCATGCCGCCCAGTTCGGCATTTCCGATCCGCGCGAGATGGTCGGCAAGACCGATGCCGATTTCTTCCCGAAGGACTTCGCCGCCCGTGCCCGTAAAGAAGAACTGGAGATCATGGACTCCCGGACGCCTCTTATCTCGAATACCGAGCGTCTCGAGAAACCGGACGGCTCCGTCGTGTGGTACTCCGCGTCGAAATACCCTCTCCTGAACGAGAAGGACGAGGTGATCGGAACATGGGGCATCAGCAGAAACATCACCGCGCTTAAGATCGTGGAAGAAGAGCTGAGCCGTACGAATGAGAAGCTTCGGAGACTGTCGCAGGTCGATGACCTGACGGGTCTCTTCAATAGAAGATACTTCTACGAGATGATCGAGAAGACGGCATCCCAGTACGATAGAAGAAGCAGCGGCAAGAAGGATGACGATCCGAAGAATACCTTCTGCCTGATCTCTCTGGATATCGATTTCTTCAAGAAGATCAACGACGATTATGGCCATAACAAGGGGGACGATGTTCTCCGTCTCGTGGCCGGTATCCTCACCTCCCAGTGCAGAAAATCCGATATGGTCTTCCGTATCGGCGGAGATGAGTTCATGATGCTTCTGCCGGATACTCCTCTAAAGGGTGCGAAAGTCAAGGCCGAGCGTGTCCGCTCCGCGCTCTCTTCGTCACCGATCGTGCTCGATGAGACTTCCGATGCGATCCGCCTCACGGCCAGTATGGGTATCTCCTGCTACAGGGACTGTAAGGACGTAGCGGATCTGATCCATACTGCTGACGAACGTCTCTACACATCGAAGAATCTCGGGCGTGACCGCGCCACATAAAAATATAGCGCAGCCACCAGAGCCGCGCTTATACTGAAAGAATCGGATCAACGAAGGGAAATGCCTCAAGGAGCGGTATTTCCCTTTTCTTTATACTTAAGGAGCGCAGATCTCGCGAAGTCTTCCCCTTCCGTATCAAGAGGCGGCAGCTCATAATCTTCTCCATACCGGCGCTTCAGCGCCAGGGACAGAAGGTGATCCGTCATGCGCGGATTCTTCGGAAGGAAGCTTCCGTGGGAATACGTACAGTAAACATTGTTATATACCGCACCCTCATAGCCGTCTTTTCCGTTATTTCCCGCACCCTCGATGACCTTCGCCATCGGCTTCACGGACGGTCCCAGATAGGTCCGGCCACTGTGGTTCTCGAACCCGTAGAGGATCGCACTGTCTTTCTGACCGGGGATCTTCAGGAAATCCGCTTCGTAGACCGTGTCCTGGATATAGCGGACATCCTCACCGACGGTATATACGTCAATGGCACCGAGACACTCGATACGCGTCCCGTCATGTTCCTGATAGTATTTGCCGAGCATCTGGTATCCTCCGCAGATACAGAGGAAAACCATGCCGTTCTCGATAGCTGACTTTACCTTCGGTCCTTTCTCCTCGACGAAATCTCTTCGGATCACGTTCTGCTCTGCGTCCTGTCCTCCGCCGAGGAAGACGATATCGAAGTCTTTCTCATCGAAATCATCACCGATCGAAACAGGCACCAGTTTCACCTTTATCCCGCGAAGCTGCGCACGGCGGATGAGGCTCAGAACATTTCCCCGATCCCCGTAGAGATTCAGAAGGTCCGGATACATATGACAGATTCGAAGTTCTATTTCCATGCTTTTCCTCCCGTCACTTCCAGAAATCCTTCAGGTGATAGCGCTTCACCAGGATCGAACGCAGCGCCAGCATCGAGGTATAGTTCGGAAGGATGTAAAGGCATTTGCCCGTTGTCGAATCCGAGATCGCCTGATCGAGAAGATCCGCACATTCCTCCATCGGCCTGGCAATGATCCTCTCCCGCTCGACTCCGCTATAGAGGATACGGAGCATCATGTCACCATAGCGGTCACCGGAAACATAGACCTTCTCCGGGAATTCCTTCGACTCGAAGTCCACGTCCCAGATCCAGGAGACATCCTTGCCGTCTGCGATATTACTGTTAAGAAGCATATAGATCCCGTCCGCATCCGACGCCCCGGCGACGAATGACAGTGCACGGTCGAGTCCGACGGGGTTCTTCACCAGAAGTACGCAGATCTTCTTATCACCGATCGCGATCTTCTCCATACGGCCGAATGCCGCCTCGACATGTTCGAGGGCGCTCGCGCATCTTGCGAAGGACAGTCCTTCCGGGTCACCGATCTTCTCGCCCATACGCACACATGCGGCCACGGCGGAGATGGAGTTATAGAAGTTATGCATGCCCGGGATCGGGAGCTTGACGCGCTTCTCGAGCAGTGCTGCAGTTTCTCCGGAAGAAGAACTGCCGGAGGACTTCTCTGTTCTTCCCTCTCCTGCATCCAGGAGCGAGAGCTCATATCCCTCATCGGACGGATTCTTCGCCAGGTCATATTTCACGAAGAAACGGGGCGGCATCCTTTTCTTGCCGCATTTTTCGCAGGCAAAAGCACCGAGGTGCCCGAAGGATCGGGCGGTGTATGTGTATTTCGTCTTACAGCCCGTGCAGTATTCCGCATCCGAAGATGCCGGAAGAACACCGGAACGGTTCGGGTATGTCACATTGTTATAGTGCATGGACTCTTCGGAAAGTCCGTAGAAACAAGTCCTTCCTTCCCTGCCCTTATAGAGCTCGGATACGAGAGAGTCATCGCTGTTCAGGAGAATATCCGCATCACAGGAGTCCAGTCCTTTCGCAATGAGATCGCGGGTATGGGCCAGTTCACCGAAACGGTCCAGCTGATCCCGGAACAGGTTCGTTACCACGGAGACCTTCGGACGGATCTGGCAGGCGATCTTCCCGTAGGCCGCCTCATCGGTCTCGAGAACACAGATGACCTTCTTTCCTTCCTTCTTCGCCTTCTTCATGTCCTTCATGCCGAAAATCATGGAAGTCGCCACACCGGACAGAAGATTCGCACCGGAAACGTTCGTAATAACGGTATAGCCGCAGTTTCTGAAGATATCGGTGATCATGTGGGTGGTGGTCGTCTTTCCGTTCGTGCCCGTGATCGTCACACAGTCCTGCCCGTCACACAGACGCTTCAGGATATCGGGATCGATCTTGGCTGCGACCTTACCGGGAAGTGTCGTCGCGCCACGGCCCAGGACACGAAGTCCCAGTTTCGTGCACTTTGCGGCAAACACAGCTACATGGAATGAAAGAGCACCCATCTTACTTCCCCGCGTCACTCCAGAACATGTCCGACGATCAGGAGACGATGTGTCGCCACACCTGTCGGTGTACAGGTCACCAGCGTGATCTGCTTACCTGTACCGTCGTCGATGTCGATATAATCGTCCAGATCCTCAGGAAGCACAGCTTCATGGATCGTATCGACCACGTAGATGTACTTATTTCCGTCGATGCAGGTGATCTCGATGGTATCGCCGATCTTCACTTCGCCCAGACGGTTGAAGAGCTTGCCCTCCGCACGCATACGGTGTCCGAGGACAGTCATATTCCCGATCTGACCCGGATCTGCCGTACCGGCCAGTCTGCCTGCTCCGTATCGAAGCGAAACGATCGTCGCATCATCCCACAGCGGGATATCGATATCAACAGAAGCAATCTTTATACTGCCGAGTGCGGTCAGTACGACCTCTTCAGGAAGCTCGGCGATCATGGAGTCATAGTCTACAGAACTTCCGGATGCTTCTTCGTCACCGTAGTAGTATTCGAATTCCTCGCCGCTGACTTCGTTACCAGAAGACTTCACCACGAAGGTCGCCTGACTCTGGTTGATGATACTCTCCATCATGTCATCCGTGATCTTCTGGCGTTTCATATTCTTGATTGGATCGATCAACAGAAGGACGACACCCACGATCAGGCAGATCAGGGCGATGCCGAGAAGGATAATGTTTCTCCAGTTGATGTCACCGTTTCTTTTTCTAAACATATTTTCCTCGATAAAGATTTTCTTTGCGATTTATTATATCAGATACTTTCAGAAAGTGGGAATTTCTGATATGATTATTCTACTTTTCATTTCCTGCCGGGGGCCTTATCGATCTCAATAAGGAGCAGGAATTTTCGTGAAGTGGGTGAATCAGGAATGGATGCAGGTACTATTTGGAGTCAAACTCTGACATTGCTTACAGATGAAGTGTCTACGATTAAGTTTAAGACCTTCATCCAGCCGCTCGTACCTACTTTCGCCAATGATGATCTCCTGATCCTGACCACACCGGACTCTTTTTCCCAGGAACAGGTCATCCCCATGATCCCCCTGATCAAGAACTGCATCAGCGCGGCGATCGGACGGGAACTGGATGTGAAAATCGAGCTTCCGGACTCCTCTCTGACACTGGAGATGATCCATAAGCATACTTCCTCTTCTGCTCCTGCTGCGAAGGAGAACACCGCGACACAGCTGAATCCTTCCTATACCTTCGATTCTTTCATCGTCGGAGCAGGAAACCGTTTCGCGCATGCGGCCTGTGTTTCCGTGGCAGAAGGCGGGAAACAGTATAATCCGATCTTTCTCTACGGCGGATCCGGTCTGGGCAAGACCCACCTGATGCACGCTGTCGGCAATGCCGTCCTAAGCAGAATGCCGGATAAGAAAGTCGTCTACGTGAACTGCGAACGTTTCGTCAATGAGTTTATCGCCACGATCCAGAAAGGAAAATACGACGATTTCCGTGAGAAATACAGAAATGCGGATTTCCTGCTGATCGACGATATTCAGTTCCTCGAGCGTAAAGAACAGATGCAGGTCGAGTTCTTCCATACCTTTAACGAACTCTATGAATCCGGAAAGATGATCCTGATGACCTGCGATAAACCGCCGCAAAGCCTCTCTTCCCTAGAAGAGCGTCTGCGTTCGCGCTTCTCTTCCGGTCTGATCGTGGATATCCAGCCCGCAGACTACGAAACCAGGATCGCCATCCTGAATAAGCGTATGCAGGACGAGAAGATCACTCTTTCTGACGATATTGTTGACTATATCGCTTCGAACTTCGCATCGAACATCCGAGAACTCGATGGCGCCTATAAGACCGTCGTTGCCTACTGCTTCCTGGCGAATTCTTTCACTCTGGACGATGCGAAAGTCGCCCTGAAGGACATGATCTCCCCGAAGCAGGCGAAACAGGTCACACCGGATATCATCGTCGAGGTCGTCGCCAGAGCGTATAACATCACTGTCAGCGACATTACATCGAATAAACGCAGTAAGGACATTCTCGTACCCAGACAGATCTGCATGTATCTGTGCCGGTCGGAGCTGAATATGACTTATCCGAAGATCGGTGAGTTCTTCGGAGGCAAAGATCATACCACGATCCTTCACGCTTGTAACAAAATTGAAAAAGAACTGAAAGATTCGTCTTCAGTGATTTTCACGCGGATCGAGTCCATTAAGAAGCGTCTTTTTAACTAAAGTTTTCCACTCTTTTTCGTTTATATGTGGAAAACTTCGATTGAAAATCAGGTGGATACTTTGTGAATAAAAGTAATGAAAAATGAAAGTTGATTACTCCTTTTCTTTTTCACATGATATATCACATCTTTTCCACATAAGAAATGTTGATATGAAGGCGTTTGAGATAGTTTTACACTCTTTTCACAGACCATAATAAGAGAAAGAATATTACTTTAAAATCTTAGTCTTTTTGTTTTATATCCGCGCGGGATGGCTCCCCTTTCTTCTTTTTTCTCTTTGACAATTTTCCCAAAAGTGTGGAAAACTTTTCTTTTCCAGAATCACTGCAAAAAGCGCCAATATCCTCACTCTTTTCTTCTATTCTTTGTAGCATTTTTGTAATTTTCCTGTATAATATATAGTGTTATTTGATAAATGTTAGACGGAGGAAAGTAACGCATGAAACTTGTAATTTCAAGAGACAATCTGGTCGAAGCTATTTCGATCGTTCAGAAGGCAGTTTCTACTCGTTCTACTTTACCTATTTTAGATGGTATTTTAATTGAGGCTGCAGCGAATAATGTGAAGCTGACAGGATATGATTTGGAAACAGGTATTGAAGCGCTGGTGGATGCTGACGTCATGGAAGAAGGATCGATCGTGATCCCTTCTAAGGTATTCGGAGAGATCGTCAGGAAGCTCCCTTACGAAGAAGTAGCCATCTCCACGAATGAGAGAATGGTGATCGATATCGAGAGCGGCTCGTCGAAGTTCTCGATCAACGGTATTTCTTCAGAAGGTTTCCCGAAGATTCCGGAAGTAGGTGAAGATAACAAGATCATCCTGAACCAGGAGATCCTGAGAAATATGATCAGTCAGACCATCTTCGCGATCTCCACAGATGAAGGACGTCCGATGCTGAACGGTTCTCTCTTCGAGTCCGACGGAAAGAATATCAATGTGGTATCCATCGATGGATTCAGAATGGCACATAGAAAGAAAGCCATCGGCGAAGATCTTCCTGTGTTGAAGTTCCTCATTCCGGGTAAGGCACTCCACGAGGCGGCACGTATCCTTACGGGTAAGGATGCAGAGGTCGTGATATATGCATCGACGAACCACATCCTCTTCGATACCGGAAAATTCAGAATCGTTTCCCGCCTGATCAATGGTGAATTCCTGGATTATCACGCCATCGTTCCGAAGAATTCTTCCACTACGATGATCGTGGATAAGAATGCGGTATTAAATGCAGTAGAGCGTGCTTCCCTGATCATTCAGAAGGAAGACAGAAGATGTCCTGTAAATCTTTCTATGGATGACGAAGAGACACTGGTGATCCGTTCGAGTACGGAACTTGGTAATCTGCGTGAAGAAGTGAAGTGCGAGATCACGGGTGAACTGATCAATGTTGATTTCAACCATAAGTACATCATGGATGCGCTGCGTGCGATCGACGATGATACGGTGAAGTTCCTCTTCTCCGGTGCGAATGGTCCGTCCGTGGTCGTTCCGACAGAGGGAGAAGAATATACATATCTGATATTGCCGCTGCGTAAGTAATCAGTCTGTTCCGGATCCTGAGATTACCCTATTTCCCGGCAAGGACAGAAATCATGTATATCCGTTCCATAGAGTTAACCAACTTCAGAAATTACAGAAGGCTTGATCTTAAGGTCGAGCCTTCTGTTAATGTTTTCTATGGGGCGAATGCCCAGGGAAAGACAAATATCCTGGAGTCGATCTATCTATGTACGTCGACGCACTCACACAGGACGTCGAAAGACAGCGATATGGTCCTTCACGGGGAGCATGGATATAAGGTAAGATTAGCCCTTACCTCTTCCTATAACGCATACGATGAGTCGGTTTCCGTGATTTTCGATGACGGCTGTGGTGAGAACAGTACGGTGAAGCGTCCGAGAAAGACGGTCTGCCACGATGATATCCCTTTCGACAGAATTGCCGATTATTACGGGATTTTTAACGCTGTTATATTCGCTCCTGAGGACTTAACTCTCATTAAAGACGGCCCGTCTGTGCGAAGAAAGTACTTAAATGTCCTTCTTTCTTCTGTAAAGACATCGTATATTGTGGAACTTACGAATTATGTCCGCTATCTCATGAGCCGGAACCGTGTCATTAAGAATGCCCGCGCCACGAAGGAAAAAGCACTGACAGATCAGGTCAGGAACGAAATGTCGATCTTTCACGAGCCCATGGCCCGCTCGGCTGCCAGGATCATGCATGAGAGATACCTCTTCTCTCTCCGTATCGATAAGTTCGCGAAAGTGCATCACGAGAGTATTTCTCATGGTAGTGAGTCGTTATTCGTGAAGTATAAGACGTGTGTTCCACTGGAGATGCTCGAGAAGTATGACGAGGATGCCGTAGTCGAAGCGCTTGTCCGGAAGTGGGACAGTTCCATAGAAGACGATTTCTTCCATGGAACGACCGATTATGGTCCGCAGAAGGATGATCTGCTGATGTCACTCGATGGAGACGGTCTTCGTAAATTCGCGTCTCAGGGACAGCAGAGGTCGGCGGCTCTCTCTATGAAACTTGCCGAGCTGGACATCATGCGTGAGGAGACGAATGACTCCCCTGTCCTTCTTCTGGACGATGTCTTCGGCGAGCTGGATGCCGAGAGAAGAAAGTGCCTCTTATCCGAGATCGGAGATGCACAGATCTTCATTACCTGCACCGATAAATCCTTTATCGAACAGGAATTGGCCGATTCTCTGGAGAAAGCATCGAAGATCGCCTTTTTTGAGGTATCTTCGGGTGTTGTGACAAGAGTGGAAAAAGCATAAAATTTGACCGTTTTCAGTGCTTTTGTGGTATAATAATTGGGTTAAGACAGAAGGAAATTCGAGGCATTTTCGATGTTCGTTCATATCGGTGGAGAATACACGATCCTAATCGATTCGATCATTGGTCTGGTCAATCTGGAAACAGTACAGGCCACGTCTTCCGACATGAACCGTTTCCTGAAGACGCAGGAAGATGAGAACATACTCGAATATGTATCGGAAGAGATCCCCCGCTCCCTGATCCTGACGGATGACCGGAGCTATGTCTCCCCTCTTTCAGTTCTGACACTAAGGAAGCGCATCGAGAATGCGAAAATAAAGCCGGATACTGTACAGTAACATTGTTACAGATCTAAATATATCAGCTGTTTTCCCGATTTTACTCCATTTCGGGAAAATGAAGGAAGGAAAGAAGAAAAATGGACGACGAGAAGAATCTGCAGAACACTTCGGGCGAGAATCAGCCGGAAGAACAGAGAGAATTCTACTATGAAGTGCAGGAAGAGACGGATGGTCTTGTGAACCTGGCTTCGGATCCCCGTGCCCTCACCGAGGACTATAAGGAGGATTCCCTCGAGGATATCGAGCAGGCGACCCAGGGACAGGATGACTTCGATACGACGAATAAGAAAGAGTATAACGAGGAAGATATACAGGTTCTGGAGGGCCTGGAAGCCGTCAGAAAGCGTCCGGGCATGTATATCGGTGATACGACACTCAGAGGTCTTCATCACCTCGTATACGAGATCGTAGCGAATTCTGTCGATGAGGCTCTTGCCGGACGCTGCGACACCATTAAGGTCACAGTCAATACGGACGGTTCTGTTACCGTTACAGATAACGGTTCCGGTATCCCGGTAGGTATCCATCCGAAGATGGGTATCCCGACAGTCGAGGTCGTTCATACAGTCCTTCATGCCGGTGGTAAGTTCGGCGGCGGCGCATACAGTGTCTCCGGCGGTCTCCATGGCGTAGGTGCTTCCGTTGTAAATGCCCTTGCTTCGAAGATGGTCGTAGAAGTCCGTCGTGAAGGCAATATCTATCATATCGAGTTCGAGCGTGGTAAGACCACTTCTCCCCTCGAGATCGTCGGTAAATGTGACGAGAACGATACCGGTACGAAGACGATCTTCACACCGGACCCGGAGATCTTCCCGGATTGCCGTTTCGACTTCGATGCCATGATCACACGTTACCGTGAGATGGCCTTCTTAAATAGAGAAATCACGATTATTCTGCGCGATGACCGTGCCGAAGAACCGGTCGATAAGGTCCTGCATTACGATGGTGGTATCATCTCCTTCGTTGAGTATCTGAACCGCCACAGAGAGGCCCTTCATAAGCCGCCGATCTACATTGCCCAGAGAAGCGGAGAGTGCTTCGTTGAGGTAGCGATCCAATATAATGATTCTTTCGCAGAGAACGTCTACTCCTATGCGAATAACATCGCCACCGTCGAGGGCGGATCCCACCTTACAGGCTTTAAGAGTGCTCTTACTAAGGTCATTAACGACTATGCCCGTAAGTACAAATTCATTAAGGATTCCGATAAGAATCTCCAGGGCGAAGATACCCGTGAAGGTATCGGCGCGATCATCAGCGTGAAACTTCCGGAGCCACAGTTCGAAGGTCAAACAAAGTCAAAGTTAGGAAACGCTGAAATCAGAACACTTGTAGAGACGGTCATGTCAGAGAAACTGGCGCAGTATCTCGAAGAGAATCCGAATGTGGCGAAGATCGTCATGGACAAGTGCCTGTCCGCTTCCCGTGCCCGTGAGGCGGCCCGTAAAGCCCGTGATATGACGAGAAGAAAGAGTGTCTTCGAGTCGAATGCCCTTCCGGGTAAGCTCGCGGACTGTCAGGAGAAAGATCCTACTTTCTGCGAGATCTTCATCGTAGAGGGAGACTCTGCAGGCGGCTCTGCGAAGCAGGGACGTGAAAGAAAGTACCAGGCCATCCTTCCGCTCTGGGGTAAGATGCTGAATGTTGAGAAAGCCCGTATCGATAAGGTATATGGTAATGAGAAACTCCAGCCTGTCGTTATGGCACTTGGTGCCGGAATCGGTGAAGATTTCGATCCGGAGAAACTTCGTTACCATAAGGTCATTATCATGGCCGATGCCGATGTTGACGGTTCCCATATCCGAACATTGCTTCTCACCTTCTTCTTCCGTTATCTGAGACCTCTCGTAGAACTCGGATATGCATATATCGCCTGCCCGCCTCTCTATCGCGTATACCAGGGCAACGAAGGCTACTACGCCTATGACGATAAGGAAGTAGAAGAAATCAAGCAGAAGACCGGATGGAAAGAACCGAAGATCCAGCGTTATAAGGGTCTTGGTGAGATGAGTTCCGAGCAGCTCTGGGAGACGACTATGAACCCGGCTACCCGTAAACTTCTGAAGGTTACCATCGAAGATGCGCAGGCAGCGGATGAAGCCATGACACTCCTCATGGGTGATCAGGTCGAACCTCGTAAGGAATTCATCCAGGCGAATGCGAAGTTTGCTCAGGTAGATATGTAATCTGATTCGGATTCATTACAGACATTATTATTAAGAAAACATCTCCTCAGAACATGGGGAGATGTTTTTATATGTTTCACGTGAAACAATCTAAAGCAAATGATAAATGTTGTTCACAGACCTGATCATAATAAAACGAAAAACACAATTTAATGATATTGTCTGAAATGACCTTTCCTCTGTCTGTATAAAGATAAATGTTTCACGTGAAACATTTTGCCAAAGATAATCTGCTACTAAAATCTAAGATGTGTTGAATGTGTTTCACGTGAAACAATAAGATATATTCTTCGGAAAAGATGAAAGATTATGAAAAATAGTGGATGAAAAATGTGTCTTACTCAAAAAGTGTAAACGAACTGACATATATAAAGTAATAATTTTTGTTACTATATACTTAATAAATAGTAACAAGGAGCACATATGGCATACGTAATTTCTATCGTAAATCAAAAAGGTGGCGTAGGAAAAACCACTACAGCGGTCAATCTTGGTGCTTTTCTGGCGAAAAAACGCAAAAAAGTGCTGGTAATTGATCTTGATCCTCAGGGAAATGCGACCAGTGGATATGGATTCGAGAAATCTTCTCTGGAAAACACGGTCTATGATCTTCTCGTAAATGAAGAAGAAATCGTGAATGTAATCGCGCCAACTTCGGTGAAAAACGTGGATATGTGTCCTACTAACATCAATCTGGCCGGAGCGGAAGTTGAATTAGTCTCTGCAATCAGCCGTGAGACAATACTAAAGAGAGCCATCGAACCGGTTCTGAATCAATACGATTACATTATAGTTGACTGTCCGCCATCGCTCGGACTTCTGACTATTAATGCTTTAACGGCTTGCGAAGGTGTAATTGTCCCGATCCAGGGTGAATATTATGCACTGGAAGGACTATCGCAGCTGGTGGATACGATCAATATGATCAAAAAGAAGTTAAATCCGCAGGTCGGAATACTCGGTGTTGTAATTACCATGCATGACCGTCGTACTCAGCTTACAAGACAAGTCGTCGAAGAGGTGCAGAAGTATTTCGGAGATAAGGTTTTTAAGACTTTTATTCCCAGAAATGTACGTCTTGCCGAGGCTCCGAGTCATGGCCTGACCATTGATGAATATGATGCTAAATCGAAAGGTTCGCTGGCCTATCAGGCGCTTGCAAATGAGGTAATTAAGAGAACAAAATAAACATAGACAGATATCGATATATGAGGTGAAATATGGCTACGAAAAAGGGTTTAGGTAAAGGAATAGGAGCACTTCTCCCGACTGAAGGCATTCCGGAGACACAGAAGGATTCAGTAGTGGAACTCAAGATTAATGATATTTCTCCAAATAGCGAACAGCCGAGAAAAAGATTTAATGAGGAAGCACTTCAGGAACTGGCTGATTCGATTAAAGAGAATGGTGTCATTCAGCCGATCATCGTGGCGAAGAGAGGGACCGGATACCGCATAGTAGCAGGCGAGAGGCGTTGGCGTGCATCCCGTCTGGCAGGCCTTAAGGTGATCCCTGCAATCATACGTGATCTAACCGATCAGCAGACGATGGAGCAGGCACTTATTGAGAATATTCAGAGACAGGATCTGAATCCTCTTGAAGAAGCTTTCGCCATGGATAACCTTATGAAAGAACATGGGCTTACCCAGGAAGCATTGGCGAAGAAACTCGGTAAGAGCCGTCCGGCTATAGCTAATACATTAAGATTGATGAACATCGATGAATCCCTTCAGGATTTCATCCGAAACGGTGATCTATCTGCCGGTCATGCCCGTGCACTGCTCGCGATTACAGATAAAGAAGAGCAGAAAAAGGTTGCCGATGTGGTCATGATCAAAGAGATGAGCGTACGTGAAACCGAAGAGTATGTGAAGAAGGTTCTGAACGGATCGATTGCGAAACCTCGTAAAACACGCGAGAAGGGGTCAAATGTGGTCGCAATAGAGTCTAAGAAGGTAGAACGTCAGCTCGAGAGATATTTCGGTACGAAGGTAAAACTGAAGGTCAAGGATGAGACCGTGGGAAAAGGCATGATCATGATCGAGTATTACACCTATGATGATCTGAATCGCCTTCTGGAAATGATGGACAACTGATGCCATATATTTTTCACCAAAGCAAGGGGGCCTTCCGGAAACGGAGGCCTCTTTGCTTTAGTTGACATTACAGACCAAAGTTAGTAAAATCAGTACGCTACAAATACATGGAGCTGTATCGAAGCGGTCATAACGAGGCGGTCTTGAAAACCGTTTGCCCAAAAGGCACGTGGGTTCGAATCCCACCGGCTCCGCCAAAACCAAAAAGCGTGTCTTGAAACCACTGCAAATAAAGGGTTTGCGAGATATTGTTAAGTCAAAAAACGGGATTTAACAAGCATTTAACAAAAGTTATAATAGTAACGCGAAAGATGCGCCCACGGAACGACGATTGGATATTAAGCGATCCGATCGTCGTTTTCATTCCATGTCCCTCAATTACGAACTTTTTTGGTGATATAATGATCATGTAACGAGGGAAAGAATAGTATAAGTTACAATAAATTTGAGAAGAAATGGAAAGATCTTGTAGTCAAACAGTATTTTCCTTTGAGATGCTGGGAGGTATTTAGTGTGAAACTTACGCATTTGTCGAAAAAAACACTTGTATTGATTTGCTTCAGGGTGATAAGGCAGTATTGATTTTCTAGGAAATCATGCTGTCTTATTTTTCTTGTTCATCCTCTTGATGACAGCATTGATCTCTTTTTCTGATGGAATATCAAACATACCGATTGCGGTAAAATAGATATCCACCTTTACATACATCTTTCCATCGCGTTTCTCACTGTTGTGGACTTCAATCCTCCTGATGAGACTGTTAACAAGTGTGGAGTCGAGTTCCTTGATCTGCGTCAGCTTCCGAAGCTGGCAAAAGAGGTGACGGAGCTCGGTATTCTCTTTCTCGGTCTCGCTGAGACTATTCCGTAAATCCGCAATGGTTTTCTCAAGTTCTTTCTGCTCCGATTCATAGGAAAGCAGCAGTTTCTCGAATCTCTCGTCTGAAATCTTTCCAAATGCGTTGTCTTCATATACACGCTTTGAGAGAAAATCCAGCTCGTCTTGCCGTTTTTCAGCCTGAGCAAGTCTTCGTTGTTCCGCTTTTCGTGTCTCAGCCTTGAGTAATTCATTCTTCTCTGTAATCATGTACAGAAAGACACTCTCGTAACAGCGTACGAAATCAGCTAGATCGCTTATGGCGGTCCTTACAATCTGCTCAAGTACGATATTCCTTATGAAATGAATCGAACAAGTACCCCGATTGCTCTTGTACTTCGAACATCTGTAGAAATCCTGTTCCGGTTCAAATGTCTTCGATGTACAGAAATGAAGCTTCGATCCGCAGTCCGGACAATATAGCAATCCGGAAAACATGCTTGTCTTGCCACTTTTTGAAGGCCTTCTTTTATTCTTCCGGAGTTCCTGTACCCGGAGCCAGTCCTCCTCTGAAATGATCGCTTCCTGCTGATTAGGTATGATCTGATGTTCTTCAGGTGGATTCACAACCAGCTTGTGGACCTTATAACTTACTGTTGTGGTTACATTATTCACCATGCATCCCGTATATTTCCTGTTCTCAAGAATCTGGGCTACCGAAGTATCTTTCCATTTATACGGATTGTCCGGCAAATATACCGAATAGTCCCGTCCGGAAGAAGCGTAGTAAGAATGAGGCGTAAGTACCTTTTCGTTTTCAAGCCGCCTTGCAATCTGTTCAGGTCCCATGCCGGAAAGACACAGATCGTAGATGTATCGTACGACCTTCGCCGCAGGTTTGTCGATTATCCACTTCTCCTTATCGTCCTTATCCCGAATATAACCAAAGGGTGTTCTGTGGGATACACGCATATTGTGTTCAGCCTTGGTCTTCCAGACTTGACGGATCTTCTTCGAAGTCTGTGCCGCATACCATTCGTTAAAGATAGAGTGGAACGGCATGATTTCGACGCCCTCGCCTGTAGCTGTATTCACATGCTCCTGAATCGCAATGAACGTGATTCCGAGAGAAGGATATACAATCTGCGTAAGACGTCCCATCTCGGTCTGTTCTCGCCCGAAACGGGAGAGATCCATGACAATGATCGTCCCAATCTTGCCTTCTTCTGCCAGAGCTTCCATTTCTTTGAATCCCGGCCTGTCAAAGGTCGTCCCGGAAACGCCATCGTCCACGAAGAATCTCGTGTTATGGTATCCGTTCTTACGAGCATAGTCCTGAAGGATCTGCTTCTGGTTCTTGATGGAATTGGATTCCTCGTCTGCCTGCTTATCCGTGTCGTCTACCGATAACCTGCAGTATAGCGCTGTTATTTTGTTGTCAATGCCCTTATTTACTGATGTTGTCATATTGCTAAACTCCTTTCCGACAACCGAGCACAGCATCAGTGCCTTTAGAATACTCTCTATCTAATCATTCGTCCACATGATTCAGCAGGTAGTCACGGAATTGTTTCATGACGGATTGCCTGCCGTCCTGGCTATAGTGAGTCTCTACCTGAAAGATCGTATTCCCGATTTTCACTTCGAAAAGCTGCTCGCCGTATTTCTCAATAGGTTCGAATATGTCTGGTGCAAAAAGCCTTTTTCTGGCTTCGCTTTCCTTGTTCATGAAATAATCCCCTCCTTTCACAAAAACGAACGAACGTTTGCTTTATTGTAAGAGGCATGCCTCTATTTGTCAATAACGAAATACGGACTATGAAGAATCTTTTTTATTTAGCCCGGCTTACCGTTTCTGAGGCTGACATGGAGACACAGTAATTGCAGGCTACGCTTTTTGATATCAAAAAGCACGAAAGCAGGGAGATCCCTGCGACCCCTGGAAAATGCCTGAATTAAGAGAAGTAACAGTGTTATCATCATATATTGACGAATGGATTGTGTAGAAGAGGTGGGCAGCTCAGGGGAATCTTACATCGATTTTGTTTGAGCCTTGACAAGTTGGTTTCGAGTATAATATTCATAATAGTAAGATAGCTGCGCGAGGGGAGATCGATATGCTGCGGATAGCACTGTGTGACGACAATAAAGCATTTCTTGAATATGAAAAAGGAATCATCAAGCGGTATTTAGCAGAGAAGGACATTGATGTTCAATGCGATCTGTTTTTGTCCGGAGGAAACCTTTTGAGTGCGCTTTCGGACAGAAGATATGACTTGTATATCCTGGATTATTCGATGGATGGGCTGAATGGCTTTGAAACTGCAAGTGGAATATATGAACAATACCCCAGGGCGAATATCGCGTTCGCAACGAATTACTATAATTTCACTAGAGATGGGTATAAGTATCATGCCGTAAGATATTTGCTCAAACAAGAAAACACATTTCAATCTGAACTTGAAGAGTGCATGGAATGTGTTTTGAAAATAGAGCGGGAAAAGAAAACGTTGCTCAAGCTCTATAATTGCACGATTGAGGTTGAATACGATGATATTATATACATCAAAAGCGAACAGCATTACATAGAGTATATCATCAGAGGCAGTGATTCCGTTATGAAAATACGGAGATGCAGTCTTGATGATGCTCAAAAAGAACTACCAGAATTCTTTGTCCGGGTGCATCAGAGATATATCGTCAACATGAGGCATGCGATACAAGTACAGCGAGAAGAGATCATCATAGAGATTGACAACAAAACAAAGAAGATTCCGATTGCCAGAAACCGATCTGATGAAGTCTATCGGAAATTCTGTTTGACCAAAGGAGATATGAGATGATCTACGACATTATTAATGCAGTTGTATACGTTGTTCTGGCGCGGCTGTTTTATTCGGCTTTTATCGAGCGCGAGGAACATTCCTCTTTCTTTTCAATGACAATCACGTTCTTATGGATAGTCATAGTCATTTGTGAGTCCCAATTACTGGAAGAGATGGTTATCTTCAGGTTTTGTGCGGGTATTGTTCTCAACACCATTTTTGCGCTGACACTATATAAGAAAAACAGTATTTTGAGGAGCGTATCTGTTTCCATCTTGTTTTTTGTGATGGCACTGTCTTGTGAAATCTTTGTTGTGGCAATCCATAAGTATTTTGATCCGACCTTTAGAATTGAGAGAGTAATGGAAAGTGAAATCTCAATATACATGGGCGTCATTAGTCAGATTCTGGAAAGCATGGTTGTTTTTTGGATCCGCAAAGTGTTTGTCAAAGTGAAAACGGCAATGGTTGATTCCAAACTGTGGATTATATATACGGCTTTTCCTTTGTACTCCATGAGTCTGATTGTTGTTTTTGCCTACAATTTTGATGGTCCGATCAGTTCGACCGAACGGAATCTATTCACATATGTTGCGAGTTCTCTATTGTTGATAAATCTATTTATCTATTGGTTCATGCGACAGGAATCACAAAAAGCACTGATAGTTCAGAAAAATGAGATAGAAATCGCAAATGCCCGAAGCGTCGTTCACTTATATGATCAGATTACGAGGGAAAGAGAGATTCTCGGGAAAAGAGAACACGAGTATAAAAACACGATAAAAGCACTTCAAGGTCTTTGCGCAAATAATCAAATTGATAAGATGAGAGAAATCCTTGATGTTCAGAATACCGAACTGGTGAGCCACACCAATATATTTGAGACAGGAAATCGTCTTATCAACACTATTCTGAATACAAAGCACGTAGAGGCAAGAGAAAAGAACATATTGATGCGGTTTGTCATAAATGATCTTTCAGATTTGCACATTGACGATCGCGATTGCATAGTAATCTTATCCAATATATTGAATAATGCGATAGAAGCAGCTGAAAAATGCAACAAAAAAGAGAGACTCATATCTGTAAAAGCTGTCATTGACAAAGGTCAATTCGTATTTGCGTGCCATAATTCCTATGTGGATCATATCGATCCGGAGATGAGAAGCAACAAGAAAGATGTTATCCCTCACGGATATGGGATGAAGAATATCGAAGAAGCGGTTACCCGAAACAATGGTTATTTCTACTTTGGAAAAGAGGAGGATATGTTCGTTTCCGTGGTCATCATACCGCTATAATTTACCAAACTTGCCAAATATTTACCAAACTTGCCAAATTTCATTTTCGCTATTTTTCTCGCTGAAGGCATGTGCTATATCTTAAGTAACACTGGCGAAAGGGGAAGAGCATGGATAAGATTGCAATAAATATCGTGACCAAAATGGTGAAGGCAAGTGTAATCTTGGAAGATGAATCTGAAATGTACGTCTATGGCATTCAGATTCTAATTGAAAGAGTATTTGCTTTTGCGCTGATTTTTGGACTAGCGGTTATTATGCATCGCTTTTTGGAAGTGCTTCTGTTCATTACATCGTTTTCTATCGTTCGGAAATACAGTGGAGGGATCCATTGCAAAAGATTCATCGATTGCCTGATGGCGTCGGTAGCAGTATCTTTCTCTGGCGTTGTTCTGTTCCCCTTTATCGAAAAAGTCTTTTTAACATATCAAGGGGGGGGTGATAATGTCAATGATAATTGTTATTTTAATTGGCGCGATCAACAACCCCGACATAGATTGGAGCGATTGCGAATATAGAACAGCGAAACGAATGGCGAGGCTGACAGCAATTGCAGAAGCATCGATCCTGCTTCTTTTGGTCATCCTGCAATCTCCAATCAGAATACGGTTCTTTATCAGCTACGGTGTAGTCGTTTGTGCGATATCTATGCTGTTAGAAATACGAAAGAAGGGAGGTATAGCAGATGAAAAATGTTGAAAAGAAAGCATTGAATCTTGTGAAGATGGCTGTGAAAAAGCAATCAGTTGATCCAAAGATTCCTGGCTGCCAAGTGATTTACCACCAGCCGAAGCGGCCGAAGAAGTGAATCATAATTAATGAAGTAAGAGAAATGATTGTTTCACGAGGTTTTCTTTTGATTAAACCCATAGCAATTGTTTGTATTAAGAAATGGGGTGACAAACTAATGAGAAAGACCATTTTTAGAAAAGTTGCAACGATATTAGCAGTGTTCAGTGTTGTGTTTTCGTCGGTTATTGCTGTTAATGCTGCAAATACGCAATTTTCGTATGTACCGGCTGGAGGATCAGCATATTCAAACAACCATATTGTTTTTACTTCCTCTGGATACCATTACAAGTATTATTCGGCACTGAATTCGTTTAAGTTCGGAACGCTTCCGCAGAATGCGTCTCCGACATCTTATACCAAAATTCATGTTCGAATCTATTACAAGAACAATGGCTCATATGTAGCTGATGGAGATGTCATCGACTTTCAGACATCTTCTTATTCCTTAGGTACTGCTCTGGATGGTTACACTTGGGGATCAAGTTATATTCCTGGAGGTCGTCCGTATTATCTTAAGACGAATAGCAACTATTCTTCTTTAGATTATGGTTGTAATGTTACGTGGTATTTCAGTTGACAAGAGGGCATTGCTTTTCGGAGTAAGAAACAAGAAATTCCATGTAGTATAATTTAGAGGGGAGTTTTTAAGAAGGGTATAGAAACTCCACTCTGTTCTTTCAAGGCGAAAGGAAACCTAGGTTATATATGAATCATAAAACAGTGAAAAATACCGTATTAATAATGGCTGTGTTTTTTCTTTGTACTGCTTGCCGATATGGAACAGATAAGGAGCATACTGACTATCGGTCTGATGTAACTCCCATCGAGACCTCTGAATCAATAGACTCGAAGCAGACTTCCGAAGGGATCCTTCTGAGTGAAAGTATAGAGCCGGATCAGACTAGTGATTCAATAAGTCCGAGTGAAGAAATGGATACATTTCCAGATCATATCGGAACCAGTAAGCTTGTTTTCCGAGAAGATATGCCGATATTGGATCATTCGAATGGCGTGGCATCCGTGTATCGTGTAATCTATCCGGATGAGCGTGCGAACGTTCTTCCGAATGATACTTGGACCTCTCTTTACGATGATTCGGACATTCATCATTCGTTTTCTGTCGTATGTACCTGGTTCAATGGAGGCACGGGAATGGAAACCATGCCCACTCTTTACCAGACGCCTTATGAAGTGATGAAAGAGACGGTTGATACTATTGAGATCGTTAGTAGTGGAGATATGAAAAGTTTTGCCGAACTTCCGAATGGCCCGGATTTTTCCGAAAAAGACAGATTTTTCCGTGTTACTTATGATTTGTCTGCGTGCCCGGATGCCATTTTTGCAGAAACCGAAGCGGTGCGCCCGGACTGTTCTACTATATATTATTATCCACTTATCAACCCAAGAATCGATGGAATCCCGGTTAACGCTTATATACACAATGAAACTCCGGGAAACTGGCGAGCTGTGTATGAATGGGACGATGTGGTTGCGCCGACGATCATGGCGTCTTTGTATCCGTCTCGCGAAATGCTGGAATGTGAAAATCAAATTGTCGATTTTAATCAATTACCGCCGCTGGAAATCGTAGAAACCATCCAGGAAAACGTACCGCTGAAATCTTTTGACGAGGTGAAAGGCGGGCTTAAGGATGGGTTGAATTATGTTACGAAAACTTGCGTGCCTGAGGAGGTATACATGTTTGCAGCGGAATTAGTTTATATTCCGCTTGGCGTGTTTGATCCGGAAACAAAATCCTGTGTGATTCCGGAAGCTGTGTTGGTTCCATGCTGGAAAGCATACTGCTTGGAATTTATGCCAGGAGGCCCTGTTGTATTTGAGGGAGTATATGTAAATGCGATAACCGGTGAAATGATGTATTCTCCGAGATATGAAGCGAACAGTTCGGAATTCTTCTGGGGGACCATATAAGACTTGTTGTCACTTCAAATCAAGAAAAGGAAAAAGAAAATGAATCAGACTGTTATACTGAAAAAGAGGATTGCTCTGTTGCTTGCCGGACTGATGGTGTTAGCAGGGGCATCTTGTAAAAGATCTTCAAAAAGTCCCAACTCAAGCACCGAAGGGAGATACGGGTATCGTTATGTAGAGTGGGAAGTCCCTTTGAAAGAAGGATACATCATTGGTCGGAATCGGATTTTCTATGATGGGGAAGCGTACTGTGTCGCTGTTGGTTACGCCAAGACAGATGAGAAGATTGCTGGTGAGCAGTTCATAACAGATATCTATTCTGTAAATGAAGACGGAGAACTAACTTATACATTGGAAATTGCCACTCCACAGATCCCGAATATGGTCAAGGACGATACATTTGCATTTATTGGCTCTTCTAAAGAAGACATGGCAGCATCACAAGATGGTAGTGAATTATCCACATATGCTGTGTTTGTTGATAGAAAGAACGGCTTGGAGAAGAAGGCGATCCCCACGGATTATCAGGCCACGGATATCGTCCAGCTAGAGAGCGGATTTGCTATTACCGGGTTTCATACCATTGAGCTCTATGATGAGAACTATCAGCGGACGGCCAGAATTGATGCCAAGGATGTAACCTTCAAGCATGATCACGCAATAATCGAAGAGAACGGACAGTATTTTGCCGTAGTGGAGACTCAAGAGGAATCGGAGTTTTATGCCCTTGATTTCGCAACCGGAAAAGTCACGAAGAAGGCATCTGCATACGATATTGATGGAGGCTTGAGAAATCAAGAAGGAAAATACTATTTCAATAGGGATGCCGAATACAAGATTGACTTGCTGAATATGCAGACAAAAAAACTGGCTGATTTTTCTGAAATCAATGTCCGACCTGCGAAGAAACCGAGTTTTAGTCCGGAGTATATTCCATTGGATGATGAGCACTTTGCCAGAAAGTATGACTATTTTGATGGAACGAAAGAGATATTGTTTTTCCAGTATGACAGCTCGATTGAATATACGTCAAGGGAGAAAATTACTATTGGCGGATTCGGGGGATCCAATGCAGCCTTGGAATGGGCGATTTACCTATTCAATATAGAAAATGACGAATATCGTGCCGTGTATGTTGATTTCTCAGATGAATTCGGATGGCATACCCCGCAGGATGCGCAGATGCAGACGGTAAGAATGATAAAGTATTTCCAAGAAGGGAATGCGCCGGATATTTTCTATGGGCAGGTATTCGATTACAATTACATGGGAAGAAGCAGGATGGTTATCGATATGCTTCCTTACATGGAGAATGATGTGGAATTCTCGTTTGATGACTTTTCTCCGTCCATCGCATCGTTACTTAGTAAAGACGGACACTGCTATCAGGTTTTTGGCTCCTACTGGCTGAACGGATACCGCGGGGAGGTGGAATACTTCGGAGAAAATCCGGATATCACGCTAAGTGATATGGATCAGAAGGCCGAAGAATTGGAAATTCCGGCCGTCTCTATGGCCACTCCTGGAGATATCGTAGCGGAAGCAATCATGTACGATTTCCCCTCTTTCTGGGCATCTCAGAAGGCAGATCCTGCCGCAGCCAAGGCAAATCTTCAGAGTATGATAACAATCGCGTTAAAACATGGAATTACGGAACAGAATCGGGGTGGCGGCGCGGAAAGTCTGCTTGATATATACAGTGTAGGTTCTATCAGAAGTTTGCAAGATGAGGGGTTATCGAATCGAACACGATATGCGTATATGGGGTTCCCTTCTCTTACGGGCTCGGTTCATGTTCTGAATTCGGAAAGTCTGGTGGCGATATCTACTTCCAGTAAGCATCCGGAAGTGTGCTGGCAACTAATCCGACAGATGTTTTCGGATGAAGTTCAGAAAATGGTCGTGGCGGGCGGACGCATTCCGGTGAAAGAAAAATGGGTGGAAGAGATGTGCGCATGTGCTATGGATCCGGCAAGACGAACAATCCCAGAATGGACCGGATTGTATAGTGATGACTACGAAGCGACTCCGGAAGAAGTGGAGGATTTCCGTCGTGCGATTCGTTCTGTGGATGCGATCTGCGCTTATGACTGGAGATTATTTAACATCATCGTGGATGAGATGCAGTCTTTCTATTCGCAGAACCGCTCTGTCGAGCAGATTGCCGCTTCGCTATATGAGCGCCTAAATGTGTACTACGATGAGAATTACGGTTAGGGTCTCAGGGAATCTCCCTGACAAGATAATTGCGCCTGAACGTTCAGGCGCGTTGATTGCACAGAATGTCTTTTTTCAAAACGTAATTAAAAACCTATTCCTGCAGAAAACAGAACCGGCAGAACTAATGAGTCCTGCCGGTTCTTCCCTGACTGATGCCGTGCGTTGTGTCTTACTGCCTTACAACCTACAAGCATTCTTTGTGTTGGCATGATTCTACCATACGCGGTTGCTTGCAAAAATAATAAAAAGCAGGACGATAATATTTCTCCAGCCCAGAGT
>JAEEGL015720010.1_pt1 | contig 46224 bp, 39 predicted proteins | sample 9134231 | NCBI WGS metagenome assembly JAEEGL01 (sample SAMN16246548, study PRJNA631951) | gut metagenome | biome: gut microbiome; feature: rumen; material: fiber-attached | host: Bos | place: Iran: Karaj | collected 2018-10 | reverse complement strand
ATTATGACCCTTACTGATTGCGTAAGGCAACGCAGAAGGAGGGATTTGAACCCTCGCGCCGCTATTAACGACCTGCACCCTTTCCAGGGGTGTCTCTTCAACCACTTGAGTACTTCTGCAAAATAGTTGATACACGAGTATGTATGTTATTAACAGCGTGTTCATAATTAAGCGGAGCGAAAGGGATTCGAACCCTTGTGGCGTTGCCGCCAAACGGTTTTCAAGACCGCCTCGTTATGACCGCTTCGATATCGCTCCGAATTAACTTACCAATCATTTCAGATAAGTTTTAAATGCAATCTGCATCTCGCGCAGCGCAAGAATTATATTAACAAAGACCACCCTATAAGTCAAGCGTCTTTTTAAAATTTTTTCAATAATCGTTAAAAAGTTTTTTATTGTGCTTTTTTCAAATCCTCATAAATCCCGAAAATCCTGTCAACTATCCGCTCTGCGCTGTATTTTTCACATACCTTTTTTCTGCCGTTTCTGATCATGGACTCTACATCAATTTCTTTATTCATGACTTTTAAAAGTCCTTTTTCCAGATCAAGATCATCACCAGGGCTCACCAGAATCCCATCGGATCCATCGTCAACCACTTCAGGTATCCCGTCTACTCTGCTGGCAACTACGCAGCAACCATGGAGCATTCCCTCTATGATTCCCAGTCCGAATCCCTCAAAATAAGATGGCACAGCTATGATCCCGCACTCCTCAAAGGCCTTCTTCTTAGCCTCTCCGTCCACCCAGCCCAGGTATTTCACATAGAGCGATCGCTTTTCAATCTCCTGAATATAATCCTTGTCCTCAAATATGCCTCCCATGTACAGTCTGGCAGAAGGTTTTTGCTCATATATCCTGTCCATGGCAGTAAGAAGTTCGGTAACCCCCTTTGCTTTACATATACGCCCAAGGAAAAGAACCTTATTAAGGTCGTGACATTCTACGGCATCGGAAGAAACACCCCCACCAACATCCTCCGTCAATATCCCGTTGGGCATGACAATAATTTTATCCGGGGAAGTCAGCCCTCCAAAATACTTTTTCCAGGAGTCCGTCAGCACAAGCATCACGTCTGCCATATCCAGTACTTCTTTGATATATCTTCGCCTGTTTTTGCTGATCTGGTTCTCGTAGTAGTTTATGAAATCGCCGCCGTGTTGATGAAGGACTATCTTTTTGCCATGGTGTTTGGCAGCCCTGACAAAAAAAGACTTTCTCATGAAGCTGTTGTCTGATGAGGCGTTTACGTGGACTATATCGCAGTCTCTCAGAGAAAAGAGGAACTTAAAATAAGCCAGAAGAGCTACAAGGAGCTTTCCGGCTTTGGAGCCTTCCTTCATGGTACCTATGTATTTCAGATCTACTTTCTGTCCGAGGCCGGCCTTGTAGTAGGTGTTCACCATGGCAGAAATACCGCCGTGAACGCCTCTGTCGGGACCGACCATCAGAACTCTTATCCTGTCGCTCATCTCTTATTAAGTATTGCCTCCGCCACGATCAGATCTTCCGGAGTTGTGATCTTGATGTTTTCATAGGAGCCCTCCACCAGTCTGACTTTGGTATCGGTATAGTATTCCACGACCATGGCATCGTCTGTGATATTGATGCCTCTGGCCATAAGCTCCCCTTCTTCTCTGTCAAGGCGAAGGTAGAGATCCAGTATCATCTTAAAAGAAAATGTCTGAGGAGTCTGTATTGTCCATACCAGATTTCTGTCCGGTGTAGAAACCGCAAAGCCCTTCTCGTCCGCTATCTTCATTGTATCCTTGGCGGGCATGCCGGTGGCACAGGCCTTGTATTCTTTAACTGCAGATAGATTTCGCATAATGATATCCCTGTTGACAAAAGGTCTTGCACCATCGTGAATAAATGCATAATCGCAGGAAGGATCTGCAGCCATAAGTCCAAGCCTTACACTGTGATATCTGGCAAGGCCGCCCTCAACAACTGCTGTGACCTTGTCAAAACCGTATTTTTGCACGATCTCTTTTTTGACGTAATCCACATCACCTCTTGATACCACCAGCACGATATCATCGATTATGCTCTCCTCGAAAGCCTTGATGGAATAGTAAATGATCGGCTTCCCACCGATCTCGATGTACTGCTTTTTAACATCACTGTTCATCCTGCTGCCGGATCCCGCAGCCAGTATAACCGCAACTGTCTTCATCTCTTATGCTCCTTAGCTTAATTTCATGCTCTCACGCCCATGGAACCTTCTCTCCCTGTCACCAAGCGGAAGGTTGGGAACTGCATTGAGGTCCAAACCGAACCTTACACCTTTCCGGTATTCATAGTAAGCCGCAGCACCGATCATCGCTGCATTGTCTGTGCAAAGAACAGGTGATGGCCTGTAAAAGCGGATTCCCTCCTCCTTGCATCTCTTTTCCATCAGCTCTCTGAGAGCCGTGTTGGACGCTACTCCACCGGCTATCGCCAGCTTGTCATAGCCATACTCCTTGCAGGCTTTTACAGCATGCTCTGTGAGCACCTCTACGACAGCTTTCTGGAAGGAAGCTGCTATATCCTCCGTCACCAGCTCCTGCCCCTGCATCCTGGCCTGATTGATCAGGTTAAGCACAGAGGATTTGAGCCCTGAAAAAGAAAAGTCATACTCCGCGTCAGGAATCTTGGCCCTGGGAAAAGTAAATGCATCAGGATTGCCTTCCCTGGCAGCCTTGTCAATCTTGGGGCCGCCGGGGTATCCAAGACCAATTGCTCTTGCAACCTTGTCAAAGGCCTCTCCTGCCGCGTCATCTCTGGTCTGACCGATAATCTCATACTCACCGTAATCCTTGACCACCACCAGATGCGAATGACCTCCTGATACCACCAGGCAGACAAACGGCGGCTCAAGGTCTTTATTTTCGATGAAATTGGCACTTATATGGCCCTCTATGTGATGCACGCCGATAAGAGGCTTACCTGTGGCAAAAGAGATGGCCTTTGCCTCGGATACTCCCACAAGCAGGGCACCCACCAGCCCCGGGCCGTAGGTGACCGCCACAACATCAATATCGGCAAGGGTAAGTCCCGCCTCAGAAAGTGCCGCCCTGATGCAGCCGTTTATCTTTTCCACATGCTTTCTTGACGCGATCTCCGGCACAACACCGCCATATATTGTATGAAGTGCTATCTGGGAAGAGATAATGTTGGACAGAACTTCCCTTCCGTTGCGCACCACAGCTGCTGCAGTCTCATCGCAGGAGCTCTCTATGGCAAGGATTGTGACGTCACCGTCAGCTGCCGCACCTGCTTTCTCATCTTTGATGGACATGAATATTACGCCATCATTTTCAACATTTTTGTCTATCTGCATATATTTGCACAACCTCACATTCAGCTGACTCTACAGTCATCTTTTCAGGCCGCCGCCGAATTTGACAAGGGCCTGGGCCTCTTTCTGCCTGTTGGCACTGTTATCATACAGGAAGGAAATATCATCCTTGCTGGTAAGAAGTGCCACCTCCTCAGGAACTGTCACATCTCCGGGATGGAAAAGTATCTCCATATCCGAAAGGCCTCTGTCCGCCATGATGTCAGCTCCATTTGAAATACATTCCCTGACATTGTCATAAAACATATGTCCCGACAGCATGACTCCCATAAAGAGCTTTTTCTCCAGGTTCAGGTTATGAAGAGTGTCCGAATGCTTTCTTTCATTGCGGAAAGCAAGGGCATTGAGTACCAGCACCTTGATCACATTAATGGGCTTTATATCCTTTATCTTTCCTGCACCTCGCCTGTAGATATCCAGCTCCTCCCTGGGGAATCTGATATAGGAAACCTGCAGGTCATTCTTTTTGACAACATCCATCACTGCATCAAAGATCAGCGGAAGCATGTGATAGTGAACATGTCCGTCAATTCTGAACTTGCCATCGTTCATATAGGGCTCGGCAGCAAGAAGCTGTGCCTCGACCTCTCTTCTTATGGCCTTATAATATATTCGCCTTAGGATGGGAACAAAGCCTATCAGAAGGAGCTTGCCAAAGCCTATATTAAAATTCCCGTCTTTGTCTGTAAGACGCTTTGCCCTGTCACCTGTGAGAGGTCTGCCCTCAACAAAATTAAGATGCACGGTTACTGCAAGCTTTTTCTTTATATCCTTAATGTCGTCCATGCACTCCTTGAGAAAAGGGCTGTTGGGCATAATGCTTATGCCGTTGAGAGCCCCGTTGTGATAGCAGTGCATGATATGTTTGCTCTGGGTCTTAAAAAGCCCATAGTCGTCTGCGTGATATTCGATCATGTTATTCTTCTTCCTTTAATGTCCATCCCAATATTTTCCAGTTGCCGTTTTCGGTATCTCTTCGCAGGATGAAATTGTAATAGTTGGCCACAGTGCCGTTACTTGCATAGCGAAGATTAAAGAGGCACTCCACATTACACATCTTCCTTCCGCTTACAGAGACCTCGTCCGGCTCCTTGGTCTGTACCACATAGGCAGATATTGAGTAATCCCCGTCCCTGCGCTCCTGAACCTCATTGCGTATGGACTGGGCAAAATTAGTGTTGGAAGCAAGGAGCTCATCGTCCATGATTCCCTGAAGTACAGCGATCATCTTATCTCTCTGCTCATCTGTATAAGTCTCCCTGTACAGAACCTGCATGGTCCTGGCGTACAGGTCCACCACCTTTCTTGCACTGGCAGGATAATTCTTTTCCAGATTGGTAGTGGTTATCTCATCCACCACTGTGATCTCATAGCTTTCTTCGTTGGGAACCTTCCTGGTCCTGGTAAAAACAAAATAAAGCCCCAGCACAACTATGGCTCCCAGCACAACCAGTACAACCGATTTAACTATCGCCGATGCAGTACTCCCTTTTTCCATATCCCCTCTTATCCTCCTGGAATAAATCTATATGCGGATAACTGTCCCGTTAATCTTCAAACCTCAGTTCCACGGTGCGTCCGTCCTTGGCCGCAATGGCTGCGGGAAAGATCTTTTTGGTCTCCGGCATGAATTCTTTGGGATTCACCAGAGACGGGCTGTAATGAGTCAGCCACAATTCCCCAACCTGTGCATCCCTGGCCATCCGCGCCGCCTCAAAGAAGGTCATATGCTTGTTTTCCCTGGCCTTCTGAAGCTTGTCGGCCTCACCGTACATACCCTCACAGATGAAAAGGTCAGAGCCTTCAGCATTCTGGACTATCCTGTCCAGGGGCCTTGTATCCGTGCAGTAAGTGAGCTTTATTCCCTTGCGCTCTGCCCCCAGCACCATATCAGGGGTAAAGACCCTGCCATCATCAAGAGTCACGGTCTCACCCTTTTGAAGGCTGTTCCAGTATATTCTTTCAATGCCTGCAGCTGTGGCTGCATCCACGTCAAATTTGCCCTGTCGCCTAAGGCTCATGGAATAGCCGTAGCAGGTTATATTGTGATTGACTTTGAAAGCATTAATGGTAAAAAAGGGCATTCCCTCTATCTCAAAAGAGTCCTCGTCCTCTGTCAGTTCTTTGAACCTGATCTCAAAGGGAAGCTCAGGCGCAATGACCCTTAAGGAGTTCACAACTCTCTCAAGTCCCTTTGGTCCCACTAAAAGCAATGGCTCTGTCCTCTCTGCATTGCCCATGGTAAGGAGCAGTCCCGGCAGACCGGATATGTGATCTGCATGGAAGTGTGTAAAGCACACCACATCAATGGGCTTGGCACTTATGCCCTTCTTTTTCATGGCTATCTGAGTTGCCTCGCCGCAGTCAATAAGGACACACTTGCCGTTATATCTCACGATAAGAGATGTGAGAAATCTGTTGGGAAGCGGCATCATCCCGCCGGTACCCAGTAAACATACATCTATCATTGATTATTCCTTTTTGGTTTCCTTCCTCTTCCAGTAGATAACCGCATCATCTGCAGGTTCCTGATAAAATCCGGGCCTTACCCCCTCGCTCTTAAAGCCCAGTTTCTCATAAAGGCCTATTGCAGGAGCATTAGATGCTCTCACCTCAAGGGTGTAATCCGTTATGCCAAGCCCTGCACCTCTCTCAAGGAGCTGTCTGAGCATCTTGTATGCGCAGCCCATTCTCCTGACATCCCCGGAAACCGACACATTGGTGATCTCGCCTTCACCGGAAATATTCTGCACTCCGCAGAGCCCCACTATTCTTCCTGCCATCTCAGACACCAGATATATCGTGTCATCTCTGGTCATGGCATCCAGCAGCTGCTTGCGAGTCCAGGCCTCTTTGCCAAGATACTTCTCCTCCAGCTTCCAGGCATCCTCAACGTCCTCTGCCGTCATCTCCCGGATCCTTATCCTGCCCGGGGTGCTGCGGTTTATCATCCTTTTCTCTCTGGCCTTTGCGGCGGTCTCTTCCTCCGTACCGGCCATGTCATTTTCTTTTTCTGCAGCCTCTCTCTCAGCCTGAGAAAGCCTCAGGTAGTCAGGAGCAAACTCATCAGATGAGACCATAAGTCCCTGGGCAGCATACTCAGCAGCAAGTGCGCACAGTGAAGCCGCGCTCTGGCGGTTCATATGAAGGGGTGCAACAGAAAACGGAACCGTAAGGAGCTTTTCTAATCTGTCATGATATGCAGGTATCCCGTCTCCCAAAAGGATCACGGGCTTGCCAATCCTGTTGAGCCTTTCAGCAATATCCTCCACCGAAGTGGCAAACTGCTGCTGTATGACTTTCATGGAAAAAGATCTCTCCAGGTTTTTCTCCTCAGTGTCCGCAGGGACAAAGGTATATATTCCTGTGTATACCTGATTCCTTCTGGCGTCCATCATGGGGCATATTATCTTTTCATTGCCAAAGAGGTTGTAGGCAAGAGCATCAACCGTAGGCACGGGTATGATGGGTTTGTCAATGGCAAGAGCCAGTCCCTTGGCAGTGGCGCTTCCTATCCTGAGTCCCGTAAAAGAGCCCGGGCCCTTGGCCACAGCTATGGCATCAATGCTCCTTAGGTCAAGTCCTATCTTGGAGGCAATGTCCGACAGCATTGGCATCAGGATCTCGGAATGGGTTGTCTTATATTGGATTGAAAACTGGGCTGTCAGGATGTCGCCGTCTGAAATGGCAACGCTTCCCACAAGCCCCGATGTGTCTATAGCAAGAATCTTCATAATCTTTCCTTAATGTTTGGTCATTGTGATCATTCTGTAATCGAAGCCCTTTTCCAGGTTCTTCTCAATGACGATCTCCGTGTAGTGCTCCGGGAGCAGCTCCTCGATGAGGTTGGCCCACTCAACGATGCAGACTCCGTTTCCATAGAAGCAGTCCTCGTAGCCTATCTCATCCATTTCACTTATATCACCGATGCGGTACACATCAAAATGGTAAAAGGGGATCCGGCCCTCATCATACACCTGAAGTATGGTAAAAGTAGGGCTGCTGACAGGGCCTGTTATACCAAGGCCTCTGGCGACTCCCTGGGTAAGGACAGTCTTGCCCACCCCAAGATCTCCAATGAGAGTATATACCGTTCCCGGCGCAGCACTCTCTCCGATGCGCTTTCCAAGAAGAAAGGTCTCATCACTGCTATTGGTCTCATACCTTGTTACTATTTCCATACAAACTCCTTTTGCACATACATAGCCAACATTATCTTAACACAAATAGAGCGTTGCGGGTAGTTTCCGCTACGCTCTATTTATCGACTGTGTATGCAACAGTCCGGTTACTTATATACCAGTTCCCTCTGCACATAAAAGCTCAAAAGAAAAAGAAGGCTGTCGACAGGTATCTTGACCACGGCTTCCGGTAGAAAGCCAAGCATCCCATGGAAAAAGCTTACCAGCGTTCCGCTAAGAAGCATGATGCATATTGCCAGCAGCAGGTACTTGACCGCTGCAGCGCCCCTGCTTCCCCGGCCCTTGAACACGACCCTGTAATTGACCAGAAAATTGTAGACAGAGGATATCACTCTGGCTAGTACAGTGGACAACATTATATACCCGATGGCAACGGGAAGATTTCTAAACACCGCACAAAAAATACTGAAGAACACAATATCTACCACGCTGGAAGACAGTGAAGAGAACAGGAACCTGAAAAAAATGGCATAGATCCTTATGGAATCCTTGATGGGATTAAAGTGACTTGATCTGTTCTCCTCCAGATAAATGGTCCTTATGGGGACCTCCCTTATGCCTATGCCAAGCTCTTTGGTGTCCACCAGCATATTGGTCTCAAACTCAAAGCGCTCGCCCTTTTCCGTCAAAAGAAATCTCATGAACTCTGAAGATATCCCCCGAAGTCCCGTCTGGGTATCGCTTATGGAAAGCCCTGTCAGGAACTTCATAACCCTGCTGGTGGTCTTGTTGCCAAAGACAGATCTGGCAGGTATCCCGTCCTTATTAAAGTCCCTCACTCCAAGCACCAGATCATCCGGATGTGAAATAAGCTCCTCCATACACTTGTGGATATCCTCCGGACTGTGCTGGCCGTCAGAATCTGCAGTTATAACCCCCACAAGGTCCGGATACTCGTTAAGACAATAATTGAAGGCAGTCTTAAGAGCTCTTCCCTTGCCCATGTTAACAGCATGCCTAAGAAGCACCGCTCCGCGCTTTTTAACCGCCTCAAAAACAACACCGTACTTTTCAGGGGCGGATCCGTCATCCACCACAACAATAGGCGAGATTTGCTTGTTGACAAGGTCATCCATCAGCTTTATCAACTTTTCATCCGGCTCATAGGCCGGAATTATCACCGGTATCATATCCTTCATCAATATACATTCCCATCTGTCCGGTACACTTTACCGGGTTCGTATCCTTCCCCAATGATCTGTGAAAAGAGCTCTGCCGAACTCAGTGTTTCATCCACCACCAGGAAGTATTCGGCATGACTTCTGCGGATCTTATCAATTATCGAGTCTGCCGTATCACTTTCTATTATATAACTGTCATAGACCAGAGGTACAGGAGATGCCTCTTTGCTGATATATGCATTGTGCACCCAGTGGGAGCTGTGCCCATCCTGCAGCACCAGCACTCTGTGTCCGACGTACTCCGCATCTGAAACAGCAGAGACTATGAGCCTTCCCTCATCTCCAACCATATCCTCATAGGCTGCCGCATCCGCCTCCAGGTTTTCTCTGTATCCCCAAAGGTGCCTTGAAACGCCGCTGTAATCGGCTGTAAGCAGAACCGCCGCCGCAAAGATAAAGACCACTGCCCCCTTGTGCCGTCTTCCCTCTTTTGACCTTAATCTGTTGAACATGAGCCCCAAAAGGAAAATACTCATTCCCAAAGTAAAGGGTGCGCAGTACCTGGATATGGAAATGCCCATGGCATAGGCATCCAGATACTGATCCTCAGTCCCGAAGATGGATATGTGGGCCAGAAAAACTATTCCAAAGGAAACAAGTCCTGTAAAAAGCGTAAAGAAAAATGTCTTCTTAGTCTCTCCTCTTCCAAGGAGCTTTCTGTTGTAAAGGAAAAAAATCCCTGCAAATATCAGAAGGACAGCTCCTGCCGCTGACAGGTCCAAAGTAATATTGTGGTCCGAGTGCATGGGCTCAGATAAAAAACCCTGTACAAAATATCCAAGCTTGTCCGCCGCATTGTCCGGGGCACTAAAGCTCCCGGAGGTAGCCATTTTAATCCCGGCGCCTGTGAGCTTGGCTACGCGCCTGTTCACAAGGCAGAACCCAAGCCAGCTTGAATAGGTAAGTCCCGCAGCCAGGACAGAATACCATATCTTCTTATCTCTTTTGCCCATAAGGAAATATAAGACAAGCGCAAAGATCGTCCACTCGAAGGCCACAGACTTGGTCAGAAGCAGCACAGCTGCATACAGTCCGATCCTGGTAAAGTAAAAAACATCGCCGCCCTGGTACTGGTCATATATCGCCAGCAGAAGGTCCGCATACACAATAGCCATGGTGATATCCGCAGGGGTCCCGTAGTAGATGATTCCGTTGAAAGCCCCCGGAAGAAGCATCACTGCTCCGAAGGAAAGGAGGCTTAACAGGATCGAAGCCCCTTTCGAAAAACCGCTCTCATCTATGTAACTCTTAAGCCTCCCCATAAGAGGCAGAAGAAATACTCCGTTCAGTGCAAAATATCCCGCAAACTGAAGGCTCTCCGTGTAGTCTTTACCTGAAATTGTAAGAAAGAGCCATTTAAACAGACTTGTCACAGGAGGATAATCTCCAAACTCCGGGGACACATTGCCGTATTTGCCGGGAAAACCTCCCATGTAAAAGATCTGCTTGGCATCGGAGGACCAGAAGTTGATATCATCCCACCAGGTAAAGGGAAGATCCTTTGTGGCAACTGCAACAAGAGCAACTGCCGCAATAAAAGCAAGAATAAAAGGGTCAGCCAGCACCTTCAGGTATTCTGCAAACGATGCCGCTTTAGTGACAGCTCTTTTACCCGATCCATAAATGCTTCGTCCCACAACCACCGGTACAGTTATGACTGCCACTATCGTGATCGCCCAAAGGCTCCTGAAAAAAGCCAGGAAATATAAAACAAGGACAAGCCCAGCCGAGCATACAGCAAGGCAGTCCAGGATATTCTTTTTATGATCAACTGCAACTAACGCCGCCAGCAGCATAACCGCCGGCACAACAGCATAAAGCATATAAACTTACCTCTTTTTTATTCTTCACAATAATACTATATCATGCTCCTTGTTGTCAGCTGAAATAATGAAGTGCCAATTTCTAAAATAATCATAAAAACGATAAATAAATACATTTTCATGTTGACATTTGACCATTGTTGGATAGAATGAAAGTAACTAAAGGTGGCTGAATGTGCCCTCGTGCGATCGATACCAATGGAATGGTAGAGTTTAGATCTCCCGCACGTTATCAAGGAAGAAAGGAGGGGCATATGGCTGGTATTTCTCTAAATGGTGCTTATAACCATTTCATACAGGATTACGTATCCAAAGATGTATCACAGGCTGACGCCCATCGCAAGGATGAGCTTCGGGATGTGTATAAGTCGATTGCAAAAATCAACAAGAATTCCCCTCTTTATCTTTTGACCAATGATGACACGTCGCGCAATGACGCCATAGAGATCAAGGAAAAAGCACGTCTTCTCCAGGGAAGCATCAAGAAGCTCAGCGATCATGAGGATAAATCGTCGCTGAATCATTCTTCTGCTTTTACCACTGACGACGACAAGGTTGATGCCTCCTATATCGGCAAAACTCCCGAACAGGATATCGGCAATATCGGCTTTGACATAGAGGTCTCGCAGCTGGCCCAGAGCCAGGTCAACAGAGGAAGGCTGCTTCCCAAGGATGCTCCGGGACTTCCCGCTGACAACTACGCCTTTGACGTAAGGATAGACTCTCAGGAATATGAATTCCAGTTCAGTATATATGCTTCGGACAAGAACATAGATGTCCAGAAGAAGCTTGAGAATCTGATAAACAAGGCAGGAGTCGGTATCACTGCCCAGCTCGTGGAAGACACTGACAGAAGCGCCCTTGAGATCACATCCACCCACACCGGACTTAAGCCGGGTGAGGCAAGCCAGTTTGAGATCTTTGAAGCAAACAGCGGCCTTGCAAAGGGCTCGGTTGAGTATCTTGGCCTGGACAATGTAGCTGCCCCCGCGTCCAACGCGCACTTTACCCTGAACGGTGAGCCCAGGATATCCATATCCAACCACTTCACCGTAGGCGGTAAATTTGATATCAACATCAAATCCACCACGGAGGACGAGCCCATTCATGTGGGCGTGATGAAGGACAATGACGCCCTGATGAAACACGTGGCATCCCTCATACAGAACTACAACAGCTTTGTGGATGACGCTTCAGGTATTACAGATGAGAAGTTTAAGAGTGCCAAGCTCAAATCCGAGATCGTGGGCATTGCCCAGCAGCACCTGGCAAGAGCAGAGGATATCGGAATCACCCTTGAGAGCACGGGCACACTTGCCATAGACGAAGAGATGCTAAGGCAGGCAGTTTCAGGTTCATCAGCCTCCGAGTCCTTAGAGCCGGTCAACAAGTTTGCCGACAGTCTGATAGCCAAGACCAAAGAGATATCTGTGGATCCCATGAAGTATGTGGACAGGCCGGTTGTAAATTACAAGAACCCCGACAGCCGCGACTACTCATCTCCATATATAACCAGTGAGTACTCCGGAATGATGTTTAATAATTACTGTTAAAAAATGCCTCATGCAATGACGCAGGAGGCATTTTTTGTTTGTCTTAATCTTCTTTTCTGCTCATATCAAGAGCCTGTCTTATAACCTGATCCATGTTGTAATACTTGTACTGTCCAAGCCTTCCTCCGAAGAGTATGTCCGGATGTTCCCCTGCAAGCTGACTGTACTTCCCGTAAAGGGAGTTGTTCTTTTCATCGTTCATCGGATAGTAGGGTTCATCTCCATGCTTCCAGGTTGCAGGGTATTCTCTGGTGATGATTGTGCCCTTACCGCTTCCGTATTCAAAGTGCTTGTGCTCAATTATCCTGGTGTAGGGAATGTCTCTCTCGGTGTAGTTAACCACTGCATTGCCCTGGTAGTTATCAACCTCCGGAAGGTCCTGGGTCTCAAACTTCAGGGACCTGTACTCCAGAGTTCCCAGGCTGTAGCCAAAGAACTCATCTATCATTCCGGTAAAGAGTATCCTGCCAAAGCTATCGCCTCCCATGGATTCAAAAGGTCTTGCGGGAACAGAGCCCTCCATTTTGATAAAGTCAAAATAGTCAGTTCCTGTAAGTACCGGTATCCCCTCCAGAAGCTTTTCCACCATACCGGTATAGCCTCCCATGGGGATTCCCTGATATCTGTCATTGAAGTAGTTGTTGTCGTAGGTATATCTCATGGGCAGTCTTCTGATGATGAAAGCCGGCAGCTCCTTGCAGTCCCTGCCCCACTGCTTCTCAGTGTAGCCCTTCACGAGCTTCTCATAGATGTCCCTACCGGCAAGGCTCAGAGCCTGCTCCTCCAGGTTATCTGCAGTGAAGGTATCTGTTCCCTTTTCACGCTTCATTCTCTCGATCTCTTCATCTGCCTGTTTTCTGATAATGGCCTCTGCTTCAGAAGGGGTCTTTATTCCCCACATTTTACTGAAGGAGTTCATGTTAAAGGGAAGATTGTAAAGTTCATCCCCATAGACCGCAACCGGGCTGTTGATGTAATTGTTGAACTCGGCAAATCTGCAGATGTAGTCCCACACCTCCCTGTCAGATGTGTGAAAGATGTGAGCGCCGTATTTGTGAACATTGATGTCCATCCGCTTCTCGGTGTATATATTGCCGGCTATGTGCTCTCTCTTGTCAATCACCAGCACGCTCTTATTCTTTGCCTTCATCTCATGGGCAAACACAGCGCCGAAAAGGCCTGCTCCCACAACGAGATAGTCGTATTTCATTTCATTACCTCCAAAATTGGTCCTAAGGGGTACCGCTTGCGGTGGATCCCTTAGGACGGTCTACTGGTTTCATATCCTGCTTTACACTACCATAGGAAATGCAGAGCAATTCCTTGTATTGAATAAAAAAACTTCGCTGACTATTATAACAAATCAGCGAAGTTGTTTCATCAAATATTCAGTTCCCCCAACTGATACTGATCAGTCTGCCTGGTACTTGTCAAGCTGTGAGAAGTCACCCATCATATCAAGGATCTTCTTTCTGCCTGCCTTGTTGAGCTTAACATACTGCTGCATAACTCTGTTCTCTACGATCTTCTTACCAAGGTCTGTTCCCTGCTCCAGTGTTGAGAAGTCAACAGGATTAAGATTAAGACGATCGCACATTTTGATTACTGTTCCGTAAGCCATTCCCTCAATTCCCCTATCTAAAGCTGTTACAAGTGTGCTGTATGGAATAGACATATCTATTGCAAACTGCCTAACGCTTTTATACTGAGAAAGAATTTCTCTTTTTAAGATTTCAGCTTTTGTCATATCTGCTACCTCCTATATTATTTTTCTTATCTATTCTTTTCTTTTGCAGTAATAAGAATAACACATAGACGTTTTTTCGTCATTCACTTTTTAGGGGAATTTTCTGATAAAATTTTAGGGAGATTGCCCACTGTTTTTTGGCATTTTAACGAAAATTAGACCTGTGACAAGAATTTGCGAAAGTGTTCACACTTTTTTCACAATTCGTTGTTACAATAAAAGACTTTTTACCGTTCACGGCCGAAGTGCCGATGTTTACTGGCTTTTTTGAATTTTTTGAATGTAAACGAAAAAACAAACAGCACCAAAAGGACGCTTTGGTGCTGTTTATCATTTGTTTATGAATGATATTTGGATAAGCCTGTGAGGGGGCTCAGCTTCTTGTGCTAACTTCCTCAACTCTATTGTTCAAATATGACAAAACGTCATTGTAGATATCTTTCGGAATACTATAAACTTTATGCACATTTCCCTCACAAACCAGGTCAATAGTGCCCATTTTCTTCTTTACCGCAATAACATCCTTGTAATGGGTAACCTCTTTTTTGAACTTGCCTGAGGCCGAGAATTCACACCTTTCGGAAAAGATCCTTAGCATGCCCTCCAAAAGACCGCTGGTGACTTTGATCTCATACTCCGGATCATCATCCCCAAGAAGTACATCAAAGCTTCTCTTTCCGTCCTCCGATACCATCACCGGAGCGGTAACGTGTCTGGTTGCCAGATCCACAGGATCAAGTCCCTCCTCCGTGTCCTCCACCCTGCTGACATTGGTCTCTATAAGGCCGGACAGCGTATTGAAATAAGCCCTTATGGTGTAGTTTGAGGTAACAAGTAATGACACCACCTTATCCCTGATCTTCTGTCTGAACTTGAGCACATGAAAGCCTGCAGGCACAGGAAATACTATGGTCTCTGTGGGATGCACCTCATACATGATCCTGTCATCCACAAAGATCATCATGGGATTTTCAGCATCGCTTCTTGGCCCGGTACAGACAACCTCTATCAGATAGTGCTTACCCACCTTAAATAACGGTGCTCCGCATACAGGGCAGAACTTAAGTTTTGATGATAATTGATTTGGCAGCTCTTCGCCGCATTTCGGACAATTCATTCAAAATCCTCCTGGGTAATCAGAATTCCGTCTCTGCCAAGACACTCCCCGATACGCCCCCTGCTGATGTAGTTTGTATCAGCAATCACTATGTCAAAGGAATGACTCTGCCAGGGAAGAAGAACAGTATTGGGATCGCCAAATACCACATCGTCCAATATCTTCCCTGCTATACCGGCTTCAAAGCCCGTTCTGCAGACACCGGCAACAAATGCTGTCCTGCAGCGGCTCTTGATATATGCCGCTGTGGCACCAAAGCCACAGGTAAAATCCACAATCCTTACAATATTGTGCTTTTGAGCAGCTGCTCTTAGCGCCTTATCCGCCGCTTCTGTCCAGGGAAGGGAATAGCCCCAGATATCAAAGCCCCACTTGTTCCTGAACCGCTGCCTGCTCTCCTCCATTATCTCGCCGGGGCCGGAGAACTCCCCTCCTCCGTTGTGATAGATAATGCTGTTGCGACACACATATTGCTGGAATCCCGCTCTTGCGATCCTGATGCCAAGATCGTCATCTTCAAAAAAGGCCGGATTAAAGAGCTCGTCAAAGATCTGCCCCTCAACGGTCACCGTCTCTGCGGCGTCTCTTGAGAGAAGAAGTGCAAAACCTGTCAGCCTGAAATGTCTGATGTAGGGATTAAATACATAGAGACCTCTTTTGCCGGCATAGCTTCTGAATACCTCCAAAGCTCTCTTATACCCCAGGCGTTTGTGCCACGAGATGTCACTTTCACCCTGAAGTTCCCTTGAAAGAGCAGGGGCTCCCACCGTGCTTATGATCTCACGGCCGTCTATCTCCTGAAGTGAAGCGCTGTTGGACAGAGCCCCCACAGCACCCACATTTCTGTTGTCGTATAGCCCCATCCTCAAAAAGAAAAGGGCATTGGGCATCAGCACAGCATCATTGTTCAAAAAGAAAATGTCCCTGTCAGGGCTGCAGGCCGCTGCACCAATATTGCACCCTGGAGCAAAGCCCAGGTTCTCACCGTTTATGATCAGTCTGAAGGTGTAGTCCGCCTCTCTTGCCTTGGTGCTTAAATACTCATAGACGCCCTCCTGGGTAGAGGCATTGTCCACCACCACAATCTCCAGATCTTCCCTGGGAAGATTGTCCTCGACAGACTGAATACAGTCCTTAATGATGTCCAGATCATTGTAGGACAGGATCATTACACTGACCCCTCTGACCCTCAATGCAGGATCTGCCTTAAGGGAGAGATACTCACTTTCAATTACTGTTCTGTCCTCATAATTCTCACAGTAAAACAGAGCCATCTGCATGCACAGAAAGGCCTTATCCGTGTTGAAATTGCAAAAGTGAAGCCCAAGCATATAGAAGAGCTCATAATTGCAGGGGTCATATCGAAGCCCCTTTGCTATGGCATCCAGCTCTGCAGTGCTGTCTCCCAGAGCCTCCCATATAGAAGCCTCTAAAACGCACAGTCTCGACGCATCAGCGGCAGGAAGCTCGGCAATATGAAGATACTCCTCCTGAAGCTCGTAAAGGGCCTCCTTATAATCTTCGTTGTTTATAAGATCTGTCAGCTTTTCAAACATGTTCAACCCAAAGTTATGACTGTCGTAAAAGTGAATAGTTATTTACTATATCATAACATATATTAGGTACTTAATGTACATGAATACTGTCAGAACACTCCTTAAAAAAGGCTTCGCAGTCATCATCCTCTGCCCGCTGCATGGAAATGGTAAAAGTCCTGTACTTAGACAGCAGCATATAAACTGTCTGATGTATCTTTTCCTCATCACCTGCCTGGTAGGATGCAACTATCCTGTAACCGGGAAAGCCGTCCACGGTTATCCTGTCAAAGCTCTCCACCTTGTAGCCTACATCCTGGCCATACTCGCTGTTATAGGCTGCCTGCATGGTCTCCTGATAGATGTCCCCTGTAAGGGATACAGTCTCATCTGAAACAGAGGCAGAGGCCTTTATGGCTTCTCCCTGCTTTTCCCTGTTGGTAAACATACGGTCAAGGCCGTTGTCATACACGCTGTAGGTGATGGTAGACGACTCCATGGGATGGTTCTTGTTGACAAAAAGCCCTTTCTCCCCGCCGGGCACAAATTCAGGCGGGATAACAAAACTGCAGTAGGAAGCCTCCTTAAGATTGTCCCTTGCCTGTACATGTCCGGAATCTGCAAGCAAAAGTGCTGCCGCAAAAAACGCCAGCACAGCCGCGGACAATTTTTTCACTTTATAATAAAAACCGGCTCTTTTCATAGTATCTCCGTTTACATTCATCAATAGTTTTTCAGTTTAAAATCCTCAAACCAGTATCTCTCCATCAGATAGCTTCCCAGGTCACTGCTGTTGACGCCGCTGTCCTCATGCCACTGTTTTAACAGATCCTCCCTGCTGTTAAAGCTTCCAAGAAAAAGCACCTCCTTGCCGCCTTCCAGCATATTCCCGATATCTATCGGGTCATAAAGGGATAAAAGTCCCGGAACCATTTCAAAGATCAAGGCTTCAGGCTCCTCCTGATACAGATAAATGCTGTAATTTCCGTCATTTCTGTTGAGATAATAGGACAAAAGCGCCTGAACCTGGTCAAAGTTGCTGATAAGAACAGTATCAGGACTTAGTGCGTCCAGAAATTCCAGGGTCCTGTCCATCTGTTCAGCTCTGTAGTTCTCATTCCAGATAAACGCCTTGTAGTCCACGACTCCCACCAGGACTACCAGGGCAAGGAGCAGAGGACCTGCCAGTTCCTTAAGACATGATACGGGCGACCTTCTCTGCTGCGAAAAGACTTTATCAATAAAAACACGAACCTCCCCGGAAGCCATAATGGATACAGACAGCCAGAAGCACCCATAGGCAGGGATCATATACCGGTTGACAAATACAGGCCTGAAAAGAACTGACGCAGCAACACCTGCAGTCACCAGCAGTGGCAATACCATGAAGGAACACAGAGTAAAGATATCCTTTTTATCTCTTTTCCTGACTGCTCTTATTGAGGTCCTTACAAACAGAACAGCTATGAGAAATACAAATAAAGCTCCCGCAAAAAGTGCAAACTTTTCATCCCCGAAATACCCCTCAAAAAGATGCTTGGCAGCACTTAGAAGGCTGTGAAATCCCATGGGCGGGATCCAGTAATCCTCCTTGACTCTTGATGCCTGTGAAAAAAGCACCGAAATCCAGGGAATATAAAGGATAACCATGAGATTCATGCTGATGACCAAAAGACCAAGAGGCTTGAAATTAAGGTTCCTGCCCCGGCCCTTTTTCATGGAAGCTATAAAGATCGTCAGCATCCAAAGAAGAATCAGGCCGTAGATGATCCCCGCAGCCAGCGCCGCATAATAATGGGTATAAGCTGCCGCAACGGAAGAAATAAGCATTATCAGCCCATCAGGGATGCGCCATCTTCGCTCGCCTTCACCGCCAAAGCTTCTTACAAGGCTGTAGCCGTGCAACAGCTCCAAAGTCACAAAGAGCATGGCATAGCTGTACATGCGGATCTCTGTGGTATACTCAGGCATCTGGGGCATGGATATTATGGCAAAAGAAAAAGCTCCCGCCGCCAGAAACCCAAACTGCTTCCTGATGGTAGTCAGACCATAGATAATAAGCACAAAAAAAGGCACTGTTGACAGTATCTTATACAATACCTCCGGCGCCATACGGCCCTGCCCGTCCCCCAGAAGCCCCAGATAATCCAGAAGCTGTCTGAAGAAATGCAGGATCATATAATAAAGAGGCGGATGCACATCCCTGGCGGTCAGTCCGATCATCTCCTCCACAGGTCTTTTGGCAAACTCCGCAGAAAAAAGCTCATCATACCAGATATCGATGGAGAAGCACAGGGTAATCGACCTGACAGCAAAAAATAAGGCCCCCAGAAAAAAGGCTGCGCCAAGAATATTTTCAATTGTCATCCTCTTATTTACGGGCATTACAACGATTACCTCTTTGTTAGTTTTTCAACTGTATTTCCCTATATCATAAAAAGAGCTGAGAAAAACAGCCTTGCCAAGAAGACAAGCTTGTTTTTCTCAGCTCCTTATCATTCTATAGAAACATCAGATATATATGCCGTTTACGATAAACTTCTTCAGCCTTCGTATGTGTCGATGAGCTCAAGAGTGTGCTCATCATTCATCTTGCGGCACATCTCAACCAAGGCATCAAGAGGCACATTCTGGATCTGTTTGTTGGAACCTCTGACATTGATGGATACTGTGTTTTCAGCTGCCTCCTTGTCGCCGATGACAAGAATGTATGGATCCTTGTAGTTCTTATATTTCTTGATCTTCTCCTTCATGTTGTTGTCGGAGTAATCTGCCTCTACGCGGATTCCTGCTGCCCTTAATGTATCCTCAACCTTTTTGGCATACTCATTGTGCTCAACTCTGATCGGAACAATTCCAACCTGGTATGGGCTGAGCCAGAAGGGGAACACGCCCTTGAAGTTCTCTATGATGATACCGATGAATCTCTCAAGGGATCCGTAAATGGCCCTGTGAATAACCACGGGCATCTGCATGGATCCGTCCTGAGCCTGGTATGTCAGTCCAAAGTTGTGAGGAAGCTGGAAGTCAAGCTGAACAGTTCCGCACTGCCACTCTCTTCCAAGGGCATCCTTGATCTGAAGGTCGATCTTGGGACCATAGAATGCTCCGTCGCCCTCATTGATCTCATAGCCGCCCTCACCATACTTCTCATCAAGGATCTCCTTGAGGGCCTTCTCTGCTCTGTTCCAAACCTCGATATCACCCATGAAATCATCAGGTCTTGTGGAGAACTCTGCTCTGTAGGTTACTCCAAAGGTTGAATAGATCTCATCGGCAATGGAAATAACATCAGCTATCTCCTCCTTGATCTGGGACTCCATTACGAATGTATGATCATCGTCCTGTCTGAACTCCTGAACCCTGAACAGACCGTTCATCTGTCCGGACTTCTCCTTGCGGTGAAGTACATCATACTCACTGTATCTGATGGGGAGCTCCTTGTAGGAGTGATTGGTCCTCTTGTAGGTCATCATGGCATTGGGGCAGTTCATGGGCTTTGCAGCCATAGTATCCTCAAGCTCACGGTTATAGATCATGGAGCCGGCCTGGATCTTGACGGGCTTGGGCTCTTCATTTGCATCGTTGTAGTTCTCAAAGACTTCAGGAATCTCGGCATCAGCCTTGACCATTCCCTCAAGTCCGGGAACCATGAACATGTTGTTAACATAATGAGCCCAGTGGCCGCTTATGAGCCAGAGCTTCTTGTTGTTGACAAGAGGAGCAGCGATCTCTGTATATCCGTGCCTCTCCTGAACTTCTCTTGAATACTTAAGGAGCGCCTGATACATCTTCCAGCCCCTGGGAAGCCAGTAGGGCATTCCGGGAGCTGTCTCATCAAACATGAACAGGTCAAGTGAAGGTCCGATCTTCTTGTGATCTCTCTCCATGGCTTCCTGTATCATCTTGATGTGCTGCTTGAGCTCATCCTTGCTGGGGAAGGCATAAACATATATTCTTGAAAGCTGGTCTCTCTTCTCGTCTCCTCTCCAATAAGCGCCGGAAACGCTCTTAAGCTGGTAGGAAACATTCATAAGTTCCTGTGAATTATCTACGTGAGGTCCTCTGCAGAGGTCTACAAAATCCTCACCTGTATAATAAACTGTAAGAGTCTCATCCTCAGGAAGATCATTTATCAGCTCTGTCTTAAACTTCTGATCCTTGAAGATCTCAAGAGCCTCAGCTCTGGTAACTTCCTTCCTGGTCCAGTCCTCTCTTCTCTTGATGATCTCTCTCATCTTGTCCTCGATCATCTTGAAGTCGTCCTGGGTCACAGGCTTGGGAAGCACAAAATCATAATAGCATCCGTCATCGATCTGTGGTCCGATGGCGTACTGAACTTCCTTGCCATAGAGCTCGATAACGGCCTTGGCCAGGATGTGTGCCAACGAGTGGCGATAAACTTCTTTAAACTCTTCTTTTGTCATTCTTTCTCCTTTTAGCAATCCCTACCGGGGAAAGCTTCTCTTTATTATGTTTTTTATATTTGCTCCCATGGTTTACACCAACCAAGTGCTAAGCTCATGGGTTACAGCCGGATATGATCAGGCGCGTCCGTGGCACTTCTTGTATTTCTTGCCTGATCCGCAAGGACATGGATCGTTAGGATAAACCTTATTCTCTTTTCTGATGGTATGAGAAGCCTTCTCTTCTTTATAAAGAGCCTTTCTCTTATCCTCGTCAAAGATCTGCTCCCACTCAGGAAGGTTATAGAGCCAGTCTGCGCCGGCATTTACCATGTTCTTGTAAAGGAGCTCCTTCTCAAAACCAAGGTTAACCTCGGTGTCCTCTTCCATCTCCTCGATAGGATTGGCTTCCTTAAGACTGTCGTTGATACCGTCCAGAAAACCAACCATGGTCATAATATCAACACCGTATTTCTCAGCAAGCTCTTTAACACTGCCCTTTACTACTTCATCGGGGTTCTTGAGGAGCTCTGCGTAAATATCGCGTTCCTTCTGAAAGTACTCGGTCCAAAGTTTCTGAAGCTCGCCCTTATTGGCTGTCTCAGAATATGCCATATCGCGCCATTTCTTTAATAATGCCATAACTAATACCTCTGTTTCTCAAAATTAAAATGTACTTTAAAAAAGCATATATTGGGTATTTTAATATATTCCCTCCGATATGTAAACCTTTAACGTATGAAGATAATCGTACTTGTGCGAAGGGAAGATATGAACTTCATTATTCCGGAATAGACAAGTCCCAGGCCGTAAATAATGACAACTGTGTTGGCGTTCCTAAGATAGATCATGCAGATCGCGCACACCCCGATATTTACAAGTCCGTGTCCAAGCTTAAGTCTCCAGGATCTTCCTCCGTAGCGCCTTGCTTCAAGAGCCCTCAGTATTTCCACCAGTCCGGAAAAGACATGCAGGGCTATCAGGTATGTCAGGACATATCCCCTGGGAACATCAGTAAGTGACAGGGTCAGGATGGCAAAATCCGTCAGGATCACCCCCTTATACAAGGTCACCTTGCCTCCCACCATAAACATCGCCATGGTGAAATAATAAAACAGGGTCCCGACACCCGAAGCCAGAAGCCCCAGACCGATAAGTCCGATCACCAGCATGTAGGCATCATTGGGGAACTTTATCATGGCTATTCCAAGACCGATTCCCACAAGGGCAACCAAGATGTCTCTGATTTTCTGCAATTTTGTCATGTGAATATCCCCCGTCTGAACAGTTCTACCACGTGACCTCCCAAAAGGTTTCCTGATTTAAAGATCTCGTTGGAGACCATTCCCTTCTGGGCCAGTGCTGCTGTTATGAATTTACCAATAAATGCATCCCTCTTCTGCTCTTTATTTACCAGAGTGTATTCCAGCTGATAAGCATTGACATCAAAATCCGGTATTTCTTTTCCCGAGAGTTCTTCTCCAAGCTTTTTCCAGTCAGCGCTGGCATTCAACTGTCTCTTCCTGAGTATTGACTCTATCCTCTCCCTGTAGGGAGCTATCACATCCCAGGAGTATCTGTCTTTTTCAAAAGAATCCTCGTCGCCCTTTAAGTATTTAAGAGCATATACCATCTGCGCAAAGGCATGTATATAGTCGCTGGGGTTATCCTTGATAATGTCGCCGTATTCACCCCAGGCAGGATAATACCTGTATTTCATAAAGGAGTAGTCAGGCAGATGCCCTGCTCTGCCGTGGCCCAGATTCATAACGGAATTCTCATTGCCCTGATAGAGAGTATTTGTGTAATTGCCCTCCTGAAGGTCGTCTGCCGCCGAAGGATTGTGTCTGAAGTGGATCCTTCTTTCAGTCTCTTTGCCCTGCTCATCTGTCATGATCTCAAAAAACTCACCGTTTGTGTTGTTGATGACCAGAGACGGTGTTCCTGCAAAATTGGCATGGGCCCAGGTGTCGGCAAGAACATGCATCGCAATGCCCACAGCCTGCAATGTTCCTCCCCTGGCAAGCTCCACTGTCTTGACCAGAAGGTCGGAATTGGGGCCGCAGATAAGTCTGTACTTATTCATGTATCGCCTGGTGCGCCATTTCCTGGTAGCATAGAGGTCTTTGGGCAAAAAGTGGAAGGACGCCCAGATCCTGGTGATATCCTGAAGCCCCAATATGTCCGTTCTTGCATCCATCATCTCCAGCTGAAGCTGGGTTGTGGCAGCGTCAGTCCTGGCCTTGATGCCGTTTAAAAATGTCTTTGAGCACATGTCCACGAACTGGGCGCTGTAACAGATATCCAGGCAGTCATCGTGATCATAGCCAGCCAGGTATGCTGCGCAGTATGTTGCATAGTAATGAAAATCTTCCTGCATGTCACTCTCCCTGAATCATTTTTTTATTGAAGGCAGCCAGCCTTATAGCTGAATAGACCAGATCACATAAGATGTAGAAAAGCGTCACATCCACCAGTGCTGCCGCAACAATTGTGTCGTCTATGATAAACTTCCCCGCATCGTTCCTGAAATAGCCGGGAATGTTTATTGCAGTCACAATTGCCAGGATCACAACAAGGACCAGGAAGCCCTTCTTTCTCCTGGGGCCATTAACATATCTGAAAGCCTTAAGAGCTATGTACGTATGTATGCCAAGGATGAAAGCACTGACAAAGAAAGCTACCCCCAGCATGACCAGCACCCTCATCTGGGGATCCCCCTCATTAATCTCCTCTAAATAATCCAGATTACCATAGAGCATCTCTATGATGAATTTCAGCACTGACCACAGGCCAAAAACCATAACTCCCAATCCGCAGATCAGAATGTCACTCTCGCATTTTTTAATTTTCTTTTTCAGTTCTGCCTGATCGTTCATTTATACACTCCCGGTGGCACAACAGTTTAGAAGGTTATGCCATTAAGTCCGCCAATGGTGAAATTGAAGGTTGCCTTGCCGCCGCTGCTGTACTCTCCTTTTCCGTTCATCTTGAGAATGACCGTAAAGGAGCCTCCGCTCTTTCCTTTACCCACTGCCACATTGTCGCCGTATTCAACATAGAAGCTGTCAGGACCTAGTTCTGTTCCGTCCTTGAGGGTTATCTTTGTAACTCCGTCGCCGGCCTTCTTATCAAATCTTATCTGACTTCCGGTGAAGGTAATGGGCTTACCTGCATCTTCAGGGAAGTTGTACACCTCACCGTTTACCCTTACCGTAGCTCCTGTTATTGCAGCGGTCTTGTCATATACCGTGTAATCCTCTGCAATCTTCACATTCTGAAAATCGTATCCGGTTATTACCTTGGCCTTGGTGTTGCCGACGGTTACTGCGTAGTTATTGCTGCCCTTTGGCGTAAGTGTCAGCTTATACTGACCGGTGGAGAGTTTTGCCAGGGACATTCTTCCATCATAGAAGTCCGCTTCATTTTTATAATAGGTCTGGTACAGATCGATCTTATACTTCGGCTGACCTTTCGCAGGCTTGGCTACAGGCTCATACTTAGCATAAAAGCTTCCATCTGAAACATTCTGAGTAGCTTTGCCGTAGTCCTTGACATAGGTGTCGGCGTGGAGCACAGGTATGGTGATGCCGCTGACAGTAATAGGATTGACGGAATAAGTAAACTTACCGGATTTGCCCTTAAAGACATAGCCATCGCCCTGAATGTAAAGGCCGGCGCTGTTACCTGTCCTGGTGTTATTGGCAACCGTGAGCTTTAATGCGACATCTGTTGAATACCCGTTCTGTCCAGACCTGTAGTCAGATACAAACACCTCCTGACCATTGTATTCCATATTAAAGGGTCCATTTGCCACTCCGTTGAGATAGATGTAAATGTTCTTAGGAAGAGCTCCTCCCGCATTATATTCCGCTGCATCACAGTAGACCTTGATGATTCCCTTCTTGACCGCTTCCGCCGTTGAAATCCCCGTTCTCTTGAAGGATACCTGTGGCCAGAAGTCATGGTCCACTCCCGGACCTATAGGGTATACAGTGGAGGAATAGGTTCCCGGATTTTTGTTGTATGCACTGTGAAGTATGTATACAGCATTGGATCTGATGGATTCTTTCTTGCTCTGGTAAGATGAAACTCCACTGCCATTAATGATTCCCAGAGATTCAGGAGAGACTACCTTGACCTTCATGCGGTAACTGGTCCTGTAACGGAAGGCTGAATTGTTGTCCTTGCCGTCGTATTTCAGGGACGGAGAATTGAGCTTAAACCATCCCTTGTCGATCCTGATCCCCTTGATCCTTACGCTCTTGGCACTCTTACTTCCGAATATGCCGTTATCATTGCCCTCAATAGCAGTAATCCTGACGTCATATTTATTGGCCAGATTTATGGCCGCAATTATGTCCTTACCACCTTCATACACCTCATAAGTGGTGGAAATGTTATAGACTCCGTTTGTCCTGCCTGAAATATAAGGGAAATCCGTTCCATCATATGTCACATAGTAATCAGTGCCCTCTGTAAGCACCCTCTTATCTTTTCCCTTACCTATGGTTACTTTAATGCCGAAATCTGCAGCGGTGTATCTCCTGCCATATTGGAAGTTAAGCTGCGTCTTTTTAACACTTACTGTGGCATTGGCAAGATCCTGTGAAGCATCTCCAATGACGATAAACTGGCAGTTGGAGATGTCAGTTCCAATATAAGAGCAAACCTCAGGGTTAATACTGCCTTCCCTTCCGTCGTTAAAATCGGCACTGTATTTCTGCCCAAAGGCAGTGCCGCAGAAATTACCGATTCCTCTTACCGTGTACAGATACCTGCCTTCAGCTGTTATTCCGGAAGGATCTGAATTCTCACACTCCTTCCACACTCCTGAAGCATAGACATAAAGCTTCTCAACATAATCTTTATCGCGCTTAAGTGTGTAACTCTTTTTCTCACTCTTTTTACCGTTGTAATAAGTTCTGTACCATGTAACTTTGGGAGATATCTTGCTGTTTAAAGTTCCGTTTGACTTAAGGACATAGCTGTTCTTAAGTCCTGATATCTCAGCCACGGGAGAGTCTCCGATATCTACCGGAAGGATGTCAAAATATACTGTGGCAGAAAAGCCCTTGTATACCCCTGTTCCGGTTATAAGTGCACTTGGTCTTTTACCGTCATCAACGCCCGGTGTATAAAGAGGCTCATACTCTCCGTTTGAAGTCATCCTCATGGAAGCAGCTGTGTTGTTCTTGTAGGTTACCTTGTAATCCTTACCATATCTGAGTATAAGTGTTTCTCCGGTAAGATTGCCGTCATAGGTATACCTTACCGAAATTCCCAGGTCATTTACCAGATTCTTGCCACTGGCTGCCTGCTCTGCAACATGGGCTCTTCCGCAATAAATTACGCTGGGAGTAGCAGTAACTATAATATTCTCAGATGCCTTCTTGGCAATAGTTGCTGTCAGATAGTAGTCAGTTCTCTTTTGCAGTAAATAATCCTCATCATAATACGAAAAATCCGAAGAAAGATTTTCTCCATAATATGTAGAAGGCGTGGCATCCTTGGTGATCTTCCATCCGACTATGGCCTCATAGTTTGAAGTATCTATGAATCCGCTCATGGTAGGATAAACTTCAGAATACTTTCCAAGTCTGCTTAGTACCTGAGGTATAGTCTTGCCATCTCCAAGATAGTTCTGATCAAGGACATATCTGAACTGCTTTGACTCTCCGTTGTTCTTGGCTGTGAATACAATGGTAAAGACAGTCTCCTCAACATATACATATCCCAAAAGATCCTCTACTATCTCGTAGTTGTCAGACAAAGTCTCACCCAGTTCCATTGTCATGGGAACTTCCTGGTAACCGATCTGTTCAAAGTCCACTTCAGATACGTCCAGGGTAACTCCGCCCTCAAGAAGCTCCTCGGGCTGTATCTCCATTGCGTCTCCTTCAAAAGTAGACACACCCTCGGGATTGGACTCATTCTCAACTATCTCTACAGTGATGTAGCCTTCTGCTTCTTCTTTGTCAAAAACAAGCTTGTCATCTTCAAACTCTGTTTTCTCATTGATCGCAGCTTCTTCAGGAACTTCAAAGTGAAGCTTCACCTTTCTCTTTTCCATGGTAAAGCTCTCTGTCGCGATTGCTTCAGGCATGTCTTCGGCTGTTGCCATCGCTACCACGTATACCTCTGTTCCGGCAGGAATAAGGGACAGGTCCTCTCCCTCAAGGTCATCAAAGCTATCAGCAGTAATATCCTCAATAGCATCCCTGTCCGTCACAAACTTATATGTAGTTTCAAATCCGCTAACACTGCCTGTGGTATCATGCTCAATTTCATAGGTTTCACCATCCACTTCGTAGACAGGCGAAAAAAGTGTGTCAAGAGCTCCGTCCGTATTGTCATTGCTCTCGCCGTACATGATATAGGAGGGGGTGATTGAAAAAGAGACACTGCTCTCATCTTCAGAAGCCAGGTCTTCGTCAATATTCTCGCCGCCGATCTGCGCATCCTCGTCCAGCTCCCCTATGTCCTCAGCGTCAGAAGCATCTGCTTCTTCATCCTCTGAGTCAGTATCTTTATCCGCATCCTCCTTATCAGTCTCTTTATCCGTATCCTCTGCTGCAATTTCTTTATCTGTATCTTCTTTAGCAGTTTCTTTGTCAGGATCTGCTAACGCTGTATCCTGATCCTCATCCTTCTCAGTTTTCTCTTCCTCTGATACATCCAGAGAATCATCGGCGAGAGTTTCAATGTTCGTGATATTTTTGGAGTCATCGATGACAGGCCCTTCTGTATCTGCGCCTTTTTCTCCCGGCAATAAAGAGTCGTTATCTTCCAGCACTTCTGCCGTCTCGGCGGCAGAAGAAGGAATGTAGATTCCCCCTGCGGTCATTGTAACAACAAGAGCCGCACAAGTCAGTTTCCCCAACGCTTTTTTCATTTTTTATCCTCCGTAACTTGTCCCTTTTTATTATCTTTTGACCATCAGTGTAATGGCCTTGTTTATGACTGTAATATCCGTCTTTTTGTAGGAGCCGCCATACTCTCCGTCAAGAGTCCACTCCATCTCTTCCTCGGCTTCTATGGATACATGGGCAACCTGCCTGTAGGTAATGTAAGGATTGCCCTCCTCTTTGGTAGCAAGTGCAGCCATTATGGCGTTGAACTCAGCAAGGTTCTTGGGCGATCTGATAAGAAGAAGCTCCATTATGCCGTCATCCTGTCTTATCATTGTCTCACCAAAAAGATTCATGCCTCCCACAGAGGCTGAATTGGAAACCGCTCCAAAAAGATAGTCCCCCTCTTCCCTGATGCCATCTGCCTCAACCTTAAGGTGTGTGCTGTAGCCGATGTTCTGAGGAAGCTCCGCCACTGCACTTATGACATAAGCAGCGTAGCCTATGACATTCTTGAGTTCCTGGTCGGTAGCATAGCTGACCTTGGAAAAAGCTCCAAAGGCAGCAACATAGTTGAAGTATTTGTCATTCATCCTGCCCACATCATAGGTATAGGTTTTTCCGTTGACCGCAACCTCTATGGCCTTGGCCCTCTGGGCGGGGATCCCTATGCCCTTGGCAAAGTCATTGGTGCTGCCTGCAGGGATGTAGGATAATGTGGGCTTCTTTTTCATCTCCATCATGGCATTCATGACGTGATTCAAGGTGCCGTCTCCCCCACTGCAGAGTATCATATCGATGCTGCCGTCATACTCACTTATGATCTTTTCCGAGGACAGCTCTGTCCCCGGGATTATGGGGTACATTATGGGTTCATACCCCTTCTGTGCAAGCCTTGATGCTATGTCAAAGGTGTCCACGCCGGCCTTTCCCGTACCTGCACTCTTATTTATTAAAATCAAAGCCTTTTTTCTATCAGCCATCTGTCTCGTCCAGCCTTGTCAGTTTTTTCTCTCATAGATCCTGTAGGTGTAGGTTAGGTCAAAGTACACCTGCTCATCGCTCTCTTCCACCAGCTCCCAGTCAGGGTCCTTGTCCAGATTAGGAAAATAGGCATCAGCCTCGTAGGCCTTGTCTATAAATGTCACGATACATCTGTCGCACACATCAAGAAACTCCTTGTAAACACTGGCTCCTCCGATAATGAATACGTCTTCCGGATCCAGATTCTTTACCAGCTGAAGTGCCTCCTCTTTGCTGTGGGCCACTTCCGCATTGCGGACCTCATAATCTTCTCTGGTGGAAAGAATAATGTTCCGCCTCCGGGGAAGAACAATCTTCTGGGGGAAGGTCTCCAGGGTCTTGCGCCCGTAAATGATGGTCTTGTCCAGGGTCCTTCTCCTGAAGTTATCCTTCTGGTCTGCCGGGATGGATACAAGGAGCTGTCCCTTGTTACCTATGGCCCAGTTGCTGTCTACTGCTACTATTGCCTGCATATTATCCTCCAAAACTCTTTTTTCCTCATGTACGTTCGGTCATTTCATAAACACAGAGTTTTGTGCAAGCACAACTCTGTGTTTACTCATTCCCTATATCGCTCAGATCGCAATCGGGATATCCTTTAACTGCTCCCCGGCCACTTCGTAGCCTTCAAGGGATACATCGTCGCGTGTGAATTCATAGAAATCCTTAACGTCCGGGTTGAGATGGAACCTGGGGGCCGGAAGGGGCTTTCTTTCTATGAGCTCTTTGATAAGCGGGATGTGTCTGTCGTAGATGTGGGCGTCAGCAATCACATGGACCAGTTCTCCCACATTCATGTTGCAGACCTGTGCGATCATGTGTACAAGAACCGCATACTGGACCACATTCCAGTTGTTTGCAGCCAGAACATCCTGGGATCTCTGGTTCAGGATCGCATTGAGTGTAAGCCTGTCCTCCCCGGGTTTCTGGGTAACGTTGTAGGTAACACTGTAGGCGCATGGGTACAGATGCATCTCATGAAGATCTGAGAACACATAGGTGTTTGTCATGATACGCCTTGAAAAAGGATTGTTCCTGAGATCATAAAGGACTCTGTCCATCTGATCGAACTCTCCCTCTTTGTAAATACTCTTTTGCCCGATCTGATAGCCATAGGCCTTACCGATGGAACCTGTCTCATCTGCCCACTCATCCCAGATATGGCTGTTAAGGTCATTTATGTTGTTGCTCTTTTTCTGATATATCCACAGAACCTCGTCTGTGGCGCTCTTAAGGGCGGTCTTCCGAAGAGTCATTATAGGGAACTCCCTGGAAAGGTCATACCTGTTGACCACCCCGAATTTCTTGATGGTGTAAGCCGGTGTGCCATCGGGCCAGTGTGGCCTCACCTTCTCCCCCTCGGTGGATGTGCCGTTGTCTAAAATATCCCTGCACATATCGATGAAAATTTCGTCCGCTCTTGCCATACTCTCCTCCTGTTTCTGAAAAATGTTTTAATCCGCGATATACGCATGGCTCCGCTTCGCCATACTCTTCTTTAATCCTGATCTATTCTACTTTAGTCGCGATAACCGCATGGCTCCGCTGCGCCTGCCATGCTCTCCTCTGTTTCTGAAATATGTTTTAATCCGCGATATACGCATGGCTCCGCTTCGCTCTCGCCATGCTCTCCTCTGTTTCTGAAATATGTTTTAATCCGCGATATACGCATGGCTCCGCTTCGCTCTCGCCATGCTTACGTCCCTTCGGAAATCGAGATGCTCTTTAACTGATAAATACAATTATCTGTTACGGTCGCATCTCTTTTTTCCTCAGGTCCGTTCGGCCATTTCATAACCACAGAGTTTTGTGCAAGCACAACTCTGTGGTTACTCATGCCCTTTATCGCGACCACTTGTCGCATAATGAATTGATCTGGTCTGCAAATTTGGCCTTGTCCTTGTTGGTCATACCCTCTGCCCGCACTATGATGCCCATGAGACGGGCTCCTGCTGCCTTAAGCCGCGCATATACATCCGAAACAAGGGTAGATTCCTTCTTTTTGACAGGTATGGGAAGGCCTTCCTTGAGGAAGTTCCCGGAGATAAGGTCATACTCTGTCCCGCTGTAGGGAGCATAGGTGCTAAAGCCGTGTTCCTCTGCCAGACATTTGGCAAAAGAGGTGCATACGCTGTCCTCTCCGTGTACGATAAATACCTTTTTGGGTCTTACCTTAAAGCCCTCTATCCACTCTATAAGACCGTTCTTGTCAGCATGACCGGACAGGCCTGTAAGACTGGTTATCTCCGCCTTGACATCTATAGTCTCTCCAAAGAGCTTCACCTGATCTGCACCGTCTACAATGGCTCTTCCTGTGGTACCCACCGACTGGTATCCCACAAAGAGGATTGTGGATTCCGATCTCCACAGGTTGTGCTTGAGATGATGCCTTATCCTGCCCGCATCACACATACCTGAAGCAGAGATGATGACCTTGGGCTCCGGGTCCTCGTTGATGGCCCTGGACTCCTCAGTGGTGATGGAAAGATTAAGTCCCGGGAAGGTGATGGGGTTGATGCGCTTTTTGATGAGGTCCAGCGCCTCCTCGTCATAGCAGTCGTACTGGTTCTTCTGAAAAATCTCCGTGGCCTCCACAGCCAGAGGCGAATCCACAAACACAGGGAATCCGGGATTGGTGGTCACCAGTCCCTCTTTCTTGATGCGCCTTATGAAATACAGAATCTCCTGGGTCCTGCCCACGGCAAAGGATGGAATCACCACATTGCCGCCCCGGGCAAAGGTCCTGTTCAGAACCTCCGCAAGCTCTTTTACAAAGTCAGGCTTCTCCTCAGAATGGAGCCTGTCACCGTAGGTGGATTCCATGACCACCACGTCAGCAGAATCAGTAAACTGAGGGTCCTTGATAAGCGGCTGGTCCTTGTTGCCGATATCGCCGGAAAAGACCAGCTTTTTGGTGACGTTTTTCTCGGTGAGCCACACCTCGATACTGGAGGACCCCAGCAGATGTCCGATGTCCGTGAACCTGATCTTTACTCCCTCACAGACCTCTATCTGTGTGCCGTAGCTGCAGGGAATGATGCTCCTGATGGTATTCTCAGCATCTTCCATGGTGTAGGCAGGCTCCATCTGGCCTATCTCTTTATTTCTTTTGCCCTTCCTGTTCCTCCACTCGGCCTCCTGCATCTGGATGTGGGCACAGTCTCTTAGCATGATGCTGCAAAGATCTGCGGTGGCCTCCGTTGCAAAGATCCGTCCTCTGAAGCCCTTGGAATAAAGAAGCGGCAGATTGCCGGAATGATCCACATGAGCGTGGGTCAGGAAAACATAATCAATCTCGGGAGCTGATACAGGCAGCGGAACATTCTCATAGGTATCCCTGCCCTGCTCCATTCCGCAGTCAACCAGGATATTCTTACCTGCCGCCTCAATGAAGTGGCAGCTTCCGGTTACTTCGTGATCTGCACCGATAAAGATAAGTTTCATAGGCTTTCTCCTTAGGTCGTTTCCTATATTATATCTCATTAATTTAATTTTGAATGGAAAAAAGCTCTTACATTTGATAGAATATAAAGGATTAATTTTTTTGAGCAAAAAGGGAGATTATGAAAATGCATACTATAAACAGCAAGAAAGCCGTTGCATCAATTCTGTGTGCAGCAGCTTTAGTTACAATGTCAGCCTGCGGTGCTTCCGAAGATGCCGCTCCGGAATCAATATCCGGTTTATCCATTGAAGAGATTCCTCAGGACGAACCCGCTACAGAGGTTGCACAGGAGGAACCTGCCCAGGAGGAGGAGTCCACTGAAGAATACGTTCTTCCGGAGGGCATGTACTTCTCAGAGATCACCGGTGAGCCCATCAGCGAAGAGCTCAAGGACCAGCGCCCCATCGCAGTAATGGTGGACAATGAAACCACCGCACTTCCCCACTACGGAACATCTGAAGCCGATGTTGTTTACGAGCTTATGAACAGTACCCTGAACGACCGCATCACAAGACTTATGTGCATCGTCAAGGACTGGGGACAGATCGAGCAGATGGGCAGTATCAGAAGTACAAGACCCACCAACATCATGCTGGCTGCAGAGTGGAATGCGGTTCTTTGTCATGACGGCGGCCCATACTACAACGACCAGTACTTCTCACAGGCCTGGGCTCAGCACTTCTCAGGTACCTTCTCCCGTGTCAACAACGGTAAGGCCAGAGAGTTCACAGAGTACATCGTAAGCGGAGACCTTGACAGAAACTTCGAGAACTACTCAAGCAAGGCCGGCTATGAGACAACCTACAACCAGTACGCCAATGAGGGAAGCCACTTCAACTTCACTCCTTACGGCACAGAGATCAAGCTGGATGAGAAATATGACAGATCCTATACAGCAACTCAGGTTTCTCTTCCCTTCACTCACAACTCATCAACACTTATTTACAACCCTGACACTCAGGAGTATGAGTACTATGAGTACGGCGACCGCCACGAGGACGCTGAGGACGGCGAGCCTCTCTCCTTTAAGAACGTCATCCTTCAGAAGTGTTCCTTTGCTCAGCTGGACGAGCACGGATACCTGATCTACAACTGCATCGGTTCCGGCGAGTACGCCTGGTATCTCACTAATGGCGTAGCCAAGGATATCACCTGGGTTAAGTCCAGCGAGACAGATGTCACCAGGTTCTACGATGAGACCGGTGAAGAGCTTATGATCAACACAGGCAAGACTTATATTGGACTTATCCCCGCAGACACCTGGGACAAGGTGATTTTCCAGTAATAACCCCTCGGGGCAGGTATTTAGGAGCAGCAATGCAGGTTTTTTCTGACAATGTCAAAAGAATAAACGGCAACACCTTAAAGGTCATCGCCTGCATTTCAATGCTCATAGACCATATCACCGCAGGAATCATGCTTCCTATGGTAAGACATAGGCTCTACCCCGACTATATTGAGTTTGAGACCATAAATACCATCTATAAGATACTAAGAGGAATTGGCAGAACTGCATTTCCGATATTCTGCTTCCTTCTGGTAGAGGGCTTCATACACACCAAAAACAGGCTGAGATACTTTCTTGGCCTGTTAATTTTTGGCCTGATATCCGAGCCCTTATTTGATATCTGCTTCTATTCCAGGCAGGAAGTCTTTAACATCAATCCCGTTGAAGTCCTTACAGCCAATAAGGACACTCTTATGGATCACTGCAACGTCTATTTCACTCTTCTCATCGGACTACTTGTGATGTGGGGAATGGAGATATCCATCTCTTTTGTAAAAAGAAATAATCTCAGTATACAGATATCCTACCTTATGTCCGCCGTCGTCGCAGGTGCCGGGATCCTTGTGGCGGAAGCACTTCACACAGACTACCACGGCTACGGAGTTGCCCTTATTTCCATCCTGTATCTGTTAAAAGACTATGCTCCCATCAATCTTCTGGCGGGCTTTCTTTTCATATCCAACATGGGGACCGAGTACCTGTCCTTCCCCGGCTTCATTCTCATGTATTTTTACAACAAAAAACGAGGCAGAAAACTGGGAAGATTAAAATATCTCTTCTACGGTTTCTACCCCGTGCATATTCTGCTTATTTATTTCTTCAGATGCCTCATCTTCGGGTGACGGGAAAAGTCTTTTTCCCAATCGGCATAACTGTCAGCGCCTCCATGTCTTGGGCTTAAGGACAATGAGGATCGGCAACAGCTCCAGTCTTCCGGCAAGCATATCAAACATCAGTACAATCTTGGAAAAATATGAAAACTGCGAATAATTGCCCATGGGACCAACCATTCCAAGTCCCGGTCCTATGTTGTTGAGGGTTGCTATAACTGATGTCACTGTGGTCTGGAAATCAAAGTTATCCAGAGACACCAGAAAGATTGATGCCACCATGGTGATGACATATAGTCCCAGGTAGGCAGATACAGACTTGACCGTTGTACCCTCCACCACATGACCGTCCATGTATACTCTCTTGACAGCCTTGGGATGTACAAGGAAATTCAGCTCGTTCCTTGCATTTCTGATTATGATAATAGCCCTGGAGAACTTAAAGCCGCCTCCGGTGGATCCGGCGCAGGCGCCCACCAGCGCCAGCCCCATCAAAAGAACTCTGGAAAACTCCGGCCACTTGTCAAAATCCAGTGTTCCGAAACCGGTTGTAGTCATAACGGAAGTCACTGCAAAAAAAGCATGGTGAAAGCACAGTCCTGCATTGTCCAGGATCCCGGCCCTATATATGTTGATGCCGATCAACGTCCCGGCAACGAGCAGTGTTCCAAGGTAATACTTGACCTCATCTATGGCAAATGCTTCCTTGGGCTTCCTCATTATAAGGAAATAGTAAACAGTAAAGTTTACACCGCAGAGAGCCATGAATATTATTATGATGCCCTGACTCACCAGCGAATAGCCGCCTATTCCACTGTTGGTGACTGCAAAGCCTCCGGTTCCCACGGTTGAAAATGAGATGGTTACCGCCTCGTAAAAGGAAAGCCCTGATATCCAGAGGCAGATAATCTCCAGCACAGTAATACCCAAATATATGAGATAGAGGATCTTGGCTGTGTCCTTGACCTTTGGAACGATCTTGCCCACAACAGGTCCCGGGCTCTCTGCCCTCATCAGATGCATGCTATAGCCGTCAGCCATGGGAACCACTGCTATCAGGAACACCAAAACTCCCATTCCGCCGATCCAGTGAGTAAAGGTCCTCCAGAACTGAACGCTCTTCTCGATTCCTTCAACACTTGTCAGTATGCTGCCTCCGGTGGTGGTAAGTCCCGAAACGGTCTCAAACACCGCATCGATATAGTTTGGAATAGTCCCTGTTACCACAAAGGGAACCGCTCCCAAAAGTCCCATTGCGATCCAGGCAAGGGCCGTTATTGCAAAGCCCTCCTTGGCAAACATGACTGTGTTGGCAGGTCTTTTTCCGGAAAGGACACCTCCGACAACCGCACACAGAGCTGCTATTATAAGAAACGACAAGGCACTGTCATACTCCCTGTAAATAAGGGCCACTATAAGGGGAAGCATAAAGAGCACTCCCATTACAGCCAAAAGCCTCATCAGAACAAATTTGACCATCGAGTAATTCATTATTAATTCTCCAGAATATCCTTTATATCTTTAAACCCGGTCCTTGTAGTAACCACAATAACAGAATCCCGGTCGCATATTACGCTGTCGCCACTGGGTGAAAACACTTCACCATTGTGACTGATACAGGCAATGATAACACCCTTTTTGAGCTTGAGCTCCGAAAGAGGTACTCCTATAACAGGGCTGGAGCCTCTGACTATGAACTCCAGGGCCTCTACGCGGTCATCATTGAGCTTGTACAGAGTCTCAATATTATTCTCCAGGGTGGCAGACATCCCTCTTACAAACTGCACAATTCTGTCTGCAGTGATGTTCTTTGGATAGATGATGCTTCCGATGTTGAGCGTGCCTATAATGTCACCATAGGTAACCCTGTGCACCTTGGTGATGAGTTTGGCCTTGCTGTTGATGCTCTTTACATACATTGACAGCATGATATTCTCTTCATCCAGATTGGTCAGGGATACAAAGGACTCTGTAGTCTCAACGCCCTCCTCCAGAAGCATATCCTTGTCAGTTCCATCTCCGTTGATTATGAGCGCCTGTGGAAGAAGCTCTGTCAGCTCCTTGCACCTCTCAGGATCCCTTTCAAAGATTGTAACCTTGATACCCAGCGCCAGCAGTCTCCCGGCAAGATAGTACCCGGTCTCACCGCCTCCTATTATCATGGTGGAATGCACCTTGGCAGAAGGGAGTCCCAACTTTTTGAAGAAGTTACTGGTGTTCTTGCTGGATCCAAGAATAGTTATCTCATCTCCCGCTCTTAAGATGAAGCTTCCATCGGGAGTAAAAACCTCATTGCCTCTCTGTACCACCGCTATGATGACATGCTTTTTAAGATAGGTGGGAATGTCCCTAAGGGCCAGATTGCAGAGCTTGGAATCCTCATCGATCACCAGTCTTACAAGCTCAGCCCTGCCCCTGGCAAAGGGCTCTATCTTGGTGGCAGAAGGGAGCTTAAGGAGTCTTTCCGCCTCAGATGCTGCAGCCTCCTCAGGGTTGATGACCATTGACAGACCCAGCTCCTCTTTAATGAAGTCGATCTCTTTTTTATAGACAGGATTACGGACTCTTGCTATGGTATGGCAGTTACCTGCCTTCTTGGCGATAAGGCAGCACAAAAGATTAAGCTCATCAGAATCTGTGACGGCTATCATCAGATCTGCAGACTCAATGCCGGCATCCTTCATTATAGAGTAGCTGGCTCCATTGCCCACTATTCCCATAACATCCAGATTGTTGACCGCATTCTTCACAACACTGCTCTTTTCCTCTATGACAGTGATGTTGTGCCCCTCTTTGCTAAGCTGCTGCACCAGTGTCAATCCCACATTGCCGCAGCCCACTACGATGATACGCATACAAAAGCCTCCATAAAACATTTAGTTAAAAAACAGTACAGGTGCCGGCATGATCATATGCCGACACCTATACCATTTTAGTGTTTCTTCTTAAATAAATCAATGATAGGATTGGTTATCCTGACAAACACCTGATTCTCGTGATATCTCTTTGTGATATTCCTTGAAAACAACCTGAAGTAAAGCATTATCAGAAGCACAAAGGCCACGTAATAAAGGATTTCCAGCGGCGAACACAAGGACAGTACCAGAAAAAGAACAGCCAGACCGAACAAAAACTTACACAGTCTGTCTGTGCCATAGGAACCATATCTGCCTACAAATAGTCGTCTCAGGAAGTCCTTCATAGCCAACACTCCTCTTTATAAACGACATTTTAGGCTTGAAACAGCTAAATATCAATGAATCCGCAACTAAAAATGTATTAAAAATCGATAAATAAGCCTCATTCCACCTCTAGTTCAGCCGCATCCCGCTCGTAATCCAGGGCCTGCTCCTCATTGCCAAGACTGCGGTAGCATTTAGCCAGCGCAAGCCTTGGAAGGGCTTTACTCTTTTGCAGATCGATAATGCTGCTGCACTCATAGGCTGCATTGTAGTACCATACTATGGCTTCATCAACATCTCCTCTGCCGTAGTAATAATCCCCCAGCTCATAGCACATCTCACTGGACATCTCTGTGGTGGCGTCCTTCATGGAGTACTTTAACAGACTGTGGGTATCCCCCTCAAGGACTGCGATATGGGCCAGAACGCAGCTGGCCTCCTTTATCTCATCCAGGCTTCTTAAGGTGTCTACACAGGACCCCTCGAAAAACTCTTTTGCCTTCAGGAAATCCTCATCGGTTCCTGCCATAAAAAGCTCCCTGGCATACATACTGTGAAGTCTTTTGGAGATATAACGCCCCTCAGCCACTGCCTTTCTGAAGGCTTCAAGATCCCTTGCGGTGTGGCTTTCACCGGGTCTGTGAATTATGTCTATATCCCTGTTACAGATCATGGGATCCACAGCCACCTGCTCATGTATGGGATCCTCCCATCTGAAGGTCCTTACTCTTTTAAAGAGCTTGGGCCTTAGCTCCCTGTCATAGTTGTAAACACTTCGGTGGGAAAGCTGGTTGCAGTAGTACATCTGAACAATATCCACATCCAGATCCTCCAGCTCCTTTTTGAGCTCCATAAACCTCTCCCTGTTGTCCTCATCCAGCTCCTCATCGGCATCAGCTGAGTAGATGTAATCCCCTGTTGCCAGTGAAAAAGAATAATTACGCGCATCGGAGAAATCCCCTGTCCATTCAAAGTCATACACCCCGGCGCCATAGGAAAGGGCAATCTCTTTGGTCCTGTCAGAGGATCCGGTGTCGACGATTATCATCTCATCTACAATCCCCTTAAGGCTGTCAAGGCATGCCGGAAGACGTTTTTCTTCATTTTTTACTATCATGCACAGGCTGATTGTGACCATACTAACCTCCGATACAGTAAACATCACTAATTATATGGTATCGTTTTATCGATTATTTTTCAACTGCAAGGCTCCGGGGTTTTTATGGTAAAATATTATGTATATGCGAGGTAATTTTTAATGTTTACAAAAAGAATTCTTTCCCTGTTTCTGGGAATTATTATGATATCAGCTCTCTTTGGCTGCGCAAAAAGTACTGAGACTGCCACTGTAAAAGAGCCTGCTGCCGCTTATGATGCAAGTAATTACATCCGTATGTCTACCCTTACCGAGGCAGCACAGGATCCGGAAGAAGCGCTTGCTTCCTACGAGGAGGTCTACAACCCGGAGACCACCCTCAGCGTACCCACCTACATCACTAAAATAGATGATCTGTGGTTCATTGTCGACTGCTACCACAACAGAGTGATATACACCGAAGATCTGGGGCTTCCCTTAAACAGCTGGAATGTCCTGTGTCAGGATGCGATCCAGCCCCACACTCTGGCCAGCGACGGCCTTTTATATCTCATCGATGACACCGAGAACAACAGGGTCCTGGTCTATGAGCGTAAGGAAAACGTCTTTATCAACACCCAGATATTTGAGGATGTGGGCGACAGGCCTCACTTTTCGGTATACGATGAATTCTCCGACACCTTTTATGTATGGAGCTCCGAGTCAGGAGAGCTGTACTGCTTCAGGCACACACCGGATTCGACCAGGCTCTACCTCACCGACATCCGTAAGATCAACAGATTAAGCAGCACCTATGTCAGATCCTTTACCATTATGAACGGCGATATTTACTTTGTATCAGGAATATCCTCTGACGGCAGTGCCCCTGAGATACTTCAGTGCGACTTAGAGACCCTCGAGATCAAAAAGACCTATTCCGTACCTGATGCTCTGGCAGGAATGGTCCAGATAACACCTGTTGATGGAGCCTTTTACATAACTGTATCCACGGACAGGACCGGCAATCAGGACTATGCAACCATTATAAGGACAGACTCCCTCAAGGATCTAAGCAGCGGCAACTACGAGGACATCTACTCAACTTACTTCATCGGAGGGGGAACTCCCTACAACATATCCAGAGCGGACGGCTCATACTTTCTTACAGAGCACCGTCTGCAGGGTCACTCCATCTGGCGCTTTGACGTGGAGGATGGCGAAATAAAAAATGTGCAGGCTATCTATTAAAGATAGTCTGCACTTTCCTTTATACCACAACCACCTTGTTGCGGCCTGCATTCTTGGCTTTATAAAGAGCTGTATCAACATTCTGTATTGACTTGGAAAAATCTCCGGTATATCTGGAAACACCCGCAGAAACCGTAAACGGAACCGGTGTATCCTTTGCCGTCTCAATATCGCGTCTGAACTGTTCCATTCGTGCACAGGCATTGTTGACATCACAGTTCTTGAATATTATTACAAACTCCTCGCCTCCGTAGCGGATGACATAGTCATTGTCATGAGTTTCATTGGTAAGCTTCTGGCCTATGTACAGCAGAGTCAGATCCCCGGTGTAATGTCCGTTATCGTCATTGATCTTTTTAAAGTAGTCTATGTCCAGCATGGCGATGGCAATGGGCTCCCCCGGAACGGCCTCCTTAAGTGCATTCTTGGTCACGATCTTTTCAAGGAGATGCCTGTTGTATACCTGAGTCAGCGGGTCAGTGATCATGGCAAGTTCAAGCTTCTGCTGCATCCTGTAATGATCCAGGAAATACAGCATCAGAACGCAGTGGGAAATGATCACCGCTATGGCAGCGGGAATCTCCAGGGCCATGATGATATCAAGATTGGAATAGTGGTTAAAAAGATTTGATATAAGTATCTCTGCCAGGAACACCAGAGATGATAGCACTGTCTCACCGGGCTTGGATACAAATCCCACAGTGATCCAGATAAGATTCATTATTATGAAGCCCTCGCTGGCGTGGATCTTGTTATCCAGGAAAAAGATGGACCAGATGGTGGCTATGACCATGGCGTGGCCCAAAAAATAGTCCATAAACACCGTTATTGCTCTGCTTCTGAAAAAGTGGGTCACTATAAAGAACACCACCATAAATCCCAAAATAGAAAATCTGGAAACAAGCGTAGGTGAATATGAACCATTTAAGAGATAATCAGAAAAAATATACGCAATCGAAGTAAAGCAGCCTGCCACCAGACTAAGTTCAACATACTTCTGGTAGTAGTCACACTTGGCCTGGTAAAAGTCAGCCTTCTCCTCCTGGTTCATGGTCCTGTAATCATTAAACAGTACCGCCAGGTCTTTAGCCCCATCAATAATTCTCATACATTTCCCCTTAAGACTTATATCACTCCTCGGAAGTATCTCCCACAGGTTTGCCGCCTGTAGCAAGCCACTTCAGATATGCATTGATGAACGGATCAAGATCTCCGTCCAGAACCCCGTCTGCATTGGAAGCCTTAAATCCGGTCCTGGTGTCGTTGACCATTGTATATGGCTGAAGTACATAGGATCTGATCTGGCTGCCCCAGGCATTGTCCTTGACTTCACCCCTGATTCCGGAGAGCATTGCCTGCTGCTCTTCCTGCTTCATGATAAAGAGCTTGGCCTTCAGCATCTGCATAGCCTTGTCCTTGTTCTGGAACTGTGATCTCTCATTCTGGCAGGCAACAACCACTCCTGTGGGAATATGTGTGATCCTGACTGCGGATGAAGTCTTGTTGATATGCTGTCCGCCGGCTCCTGAGGATCTGTAGGTATCGATCCTTAAGTCGTCGGGATTGATGTCTATATCAATATCCTCCTCGATGTCCGGCATTACATCGCAGGACACAAAGGATGTCTGTCTCTTGGCCTGGGCGTTGAAAGGACTGATCCTTACCAGTCTGTGGACACCGTGCTCAGACTTAAGAAGGCCATAAGCATTGGTTCCTGATATCTGGAAGGTAACGGACTTGATACCCGCCTCATCGCCGTCCAGAAGGTCAAGGGTCTCAACGGTAAAGCCCTTTCTCTCTGCCCATCTGGTGTACATACGATAGAGCATGCTGGCCCAGTCGCAGGCCTCGGTTCCACCTGCACCGGCATTAAGCCTTAAGATTACATCGTTCTGATCGTAGGGTCCGTTGAGAAGGTTGTTGATCCTGATGTTCTCAAGAGTTGTCTCAAACTCATCAAGCTCTGACCTTATCTCTGCTGCCATGTCATCGTCATCAACACCCTCTGCATTCTGCATATCGATGAGATCGATGATGTCTCCGTACTGGGAATTGAGCTGCTCGATGTTGGCCACCAGGTCCTGCATATTCTTAAGATCCTTGGTCTTTTTGTTGGCCTTCTCGGCATTGTCCCAAAAGCCCGGCTCCTCCATTTCACGGCTGAGCTCTTCAATTATCTTTTTCTTTGAATCCAGGTCAAGGGAGGCAGTAACCTCGTCAAGAGTGCCCTTAAGGCCCTGTATCTCAACCTTCATCTGATCTAAAACTACCATAAATATTTATTCTCCTATTACTTTCTTCCGCCGCCGTGACAGTTCTTGTACTTTTTGCCACTTCCGCAAGGACATGGATCGTTGGGGTAAACCTTGGCTTCTATTCTCTTCTTGGGAGTCTTGACCGCGGAGTCATCCTTGTTGGTGCCTGTAACCTTGGCTACCTGTTCACGCTCCACCTTCTCCTCAATATGTACATGGAAGAGAAGTCTTACAGTGTCCTCTTCAATATTCTTGGTCATCTCATCGAACATCTCATAGCCCTCAAGCTTGTACTCAAGCTTGGGATCTCTCTGGCCATAGGCCTGAAGTCCGATGCCCTGACGGAGCTGATCCATATCGTCGATGTGATCCATCCACTTTCTGTCGATAACCTTCAGAAGGATAACACGCTCTATCTCTCTTATGGTCTCAGGCTCAGGGAACTCAGCCTCCTTGGCTTCATAAAGCTTGACTGCCTCTTCCTTGAGCTGCTGCTTGAGACCTGACTTGGTGAGATTCTCAATCCTTCCTCTGTTGATCTTCTTGAGAGGAATCGTGGGAAGCAGGATCTCGTTGAGCTCCTTGAGGTTCCAGTTATCTGCATCGGTTTCCTCACCGATGGCTGTATCCACTGAAGATTCTACGATATCCGTGATCATCTTGTAGATGGAATCCCTCATGGAATCACCATCAAGAACCTTCTTACGCTCTGCGTAGATGATCTCTCTCTGCTCATTGTTGACCTGGTCATACTCAAGCAGGTTCTTACGGATAGCATAGTTGTTGGACTCGATCTTTTTCTGTGCCGACTCTATAGCCTTGGAAAGAGATGAATGCTCAATCTCCTGCCCATCCGGAATCTTAAGGGCGTTGAACATTGAGATAAGACGCTCTGATCCAAACAGTCTCATGAGGTTGTCCTCAAGTGAGAGGTAGAACTTGGACTCACCGGGATCTCCCTGTCTTCCTGAACGTCCACGCAGCTGATTGTCGATTCGTCTGCTCTCATGTCTCTCTGTACCGATGATCTTAAGTCCGCCTGCCTGTCTGGACTCTTCATCGAGCTTGATATCTGTACCACGGCCGGCCATGTTGGTGGCGATGGTAACGGCGCCGTGCTTACCGGCCTCTGCTACGATCTGAGCTTCCATCTCATGGAACTTGGCATTGAGGACCTGATGCTGGATGCCTCTCTGCCTCAGCATCCTGGAGAGTTCCTCAGATGCCTCAATGGTGATGGTACCCACAAGAACAGGCTGTCCCTTGGCGTGGGACTCAGCAACCGCATCACAGATGGCATTCAGCTTCTCTTTCTTGGTCTTGTATACAGCATCCTGATGATCAATACGGATAACAGGTCTGTTGGTAGGGATCTCGATAACGTCCATTCCATAGATATCACGGAACTCTCTCTCCTCTGTGAGGGCCGTACCGGTCATTCCGCACTTCTTCTCAAACTTGTTAAAGAAGTTCTGGAAGGTGATGGTAGCAAGAGTCTTGGACTCACGCTTAACCTTAACATGCTCCTTGGCCTCGATAGCCTGGTGAAGTCCGTCTGAATAACGGCGTCCCGGCATTACACGTCCCGTGAACTCATCTACGATAAGTACCTCGTCGTCCTTGACGATGTAATCGTGGTCCTTCTGCATGAGGTTGTTGGCACGAAGAGCAAGGATGATGTTGTGCTGGATCTCCAGGTTCTCGGGATCAGCAAGGTTCTCTATACGGAAGAATCTCTCAACCTTGGCAACACCGCGCTCTGTAAGGTTGACGATCTTGTCTTTCTCGTTGACTATGAAATCTCCGGTCTCTTCTCTCTCAACTCCCATGATGGCATCCATCTTGGTGAGCTCCTCCATATCCTCGCCTCTCTCCATCTGCCTTGCAAGAATATCGCAGGCCTCATAGAGCTTGGTGGACTTATCACTCTGACCGGATATGATAAGAGGAGTACGGGCTTCGTCGATAAGAATGGAGTCAACCTCGTCGATGATACAGAAGTTGAGGCCTCTTAAAACGCACTGCTCCTTGTAAATAGCCATGTTGTCACGAAGGTAATCGAATCCCAGCTCATTGTTGGTGACATAGGTTATGTCGCAGTTGTAGGCAACCTTTCTCTCCTCGGAATTCATGCTGTTAAGTACGCATCCCACGGAAAGGCCAAGGAATCTGTGAATCTGTCCCATCTGCTCGGCGTCACGGTTTGCCAGGTAGTCATTGACCGTTACCACGTGAACACCCTTGCCCTGAAGCGCATCCAGATATGAGGGAAGTGTAGCCACCAGGGTCTTACCTTCACCGGTTCTCATCTCGGCAATCCTTCCCTGATGAAGGATAACACCACCAATAAGCTGAACCCTGAAGTGCTCCATTCCAAGAACCCTTCTGCTGGCCTCACGGACAACTGCATAGGCCTCCGGAAGAATATCATCCAGAGTCGCCCCGTCAGAGAGCCTTTTCTTGAACTCATCTGTCTTGGCTCTGAGCTCCTCATCAGAAAGAGACATCATACTGTCTCTCATCCCCTCGATGGTATCAACCGTAGACTTGATCCTGCGAAGTTCTCTCTCTGAATGAGTTCCGATTATCTTATCTAATATACTCATGTTTCTCTCCTAAAAAAGGGCAAACTTCACCCTTTGTACTAAGCAAAATACCAAAGCACATTGTAGCAGATTTGTACTATATTTTCAACATGCTCCCATTCTGAGATATTACCTGATCAAATAAAAAACAAGCCCGGGGGTGAAAGCTTCAACCCTCAGGCCTGTCTGTTATTTAAATCAGTACTTCTGTGCCTCTTCCTCTCCATTCATCACACGGATAGCGCCCTGTGCCAGAGCCAGAAGCTCATCTTCTCCGGGATAAACAGTAACCGGTGCGATCCAGTCAACTCTCTCCTTGATGGCGTCAGTGATAACCTGACCATAGGCGATTCCGCCTGTCAGTATGATCTGGTCAACCTTGCCCTTAAGGACTGTAGCGCAGGCACCGATGTTCTTGCAGATCTGGTAGATGAAAGCATCACGTACAAGATTAGCCTTCTCATCACCCTCTTCACACATCCTGTTGACTTCTCTCATGTCATTGGTTCCAAGATATGCATTGAGTCCGCCGTAGCCCACGATCTTCTTCTTCATCTCGTCATAGGTGTACTTGCCTGAGAAGCACATATCCACAAGAGCCTTGGCAGGAATGCCGTTGGCCCTCTCAGGTGAGAATGCTCCGTCTCCGTTGAGAGCTGCATATACATCTATCATCTTGCCGTTCTTGTGAACGCCGGTTGATGTACCGCCGCCCATGTGAACAACGATGACGCTGATCTCATCATATCTCTTGCCGATCTCCTTGGCATATCTTCTGGCAACTGCCTTCTGATTGAGAGGATGATCGATGGATACACGCTCGATCTCAGGAACACCTGAAATGCGGGCAACGGGCTCCATCTCATCTACAACTACGGGATCAACGATATATGAGGGAACCCCGATCTCATCGCCGATCTCTCTTGCAAGGATACCGCCAAGGTTAGATGCATGCTGTCCCTGAACACCCTTCCTTAAGTCCTCGAGAAGAGCGTCTGTGCACTCATAAGTACCTCCCGGAATGGGACGAAGAAGTCCTCCTCTTCCGACAATAACGTTAAAGCTCTTTATATCGATATCTTCCTTCTTAAGGAAATCAAGGATGATATTCTTCCTGAAGTCCTTCTGATCTATGATCGAAGCATAGGACTCGATCTCCTCAGTGCTGTGGCGAAGAGTCTCCTCTTTTACCAGAGTTTCATCCTCAAAAATACCAACCTTGGTTGATGTAGAACCCGGATTAATGATCAAACTTTTTATCATGATTTCTCATCCTTTCTGAATTTCTTTTAAAGAAAACTGTGTTTTACAGGATACCCTTCTTCTTGTCCTCAGCAACAACTGCTGCAAGAGCAATTGAGTTGACCTTAACTTCAACTGAGTCTGACCTTGATGTGAGGATTACAGGTGCCTTGGTTCCTGTTAAGATATTGCCGTTCTTGACTGTAGCAAGACGTACAATAGTCTTGTATGTGAGGTTACCTGCGTGGATATCAGGGAAAAGAAGGATATCAGCGTCGCCAACGATCTTT
>JAEEGL014136948.1_pt1 | contig 46240 bp, 31 predicted proteins | sample 9134231 | NCBI WGS metagenome assembly JAEEGL01 (sample SAMN16246548, study PRJNA631951) | gut metagenome | biome: gut microbiome; feature: rumen; material: fiber-attached | host: Bos | place: Iran: Karaj | collected 2018-10 | reverse complement strand
GTCGGATGTGAGGTATGGCTCACACTCGCAGCCGTTGATTATGAGCATCTCGCACTTGCTGCCCGGAGGCGGAGCAAGCTTGACATGCGTAGGGAAGGTAGCGCCTCCGAGACCTACGACACCGCCGAGGCGGATCTTGTCGAGGATGGCTTTGTTATCTTCAGGGATTTCAGTGATAAGGGTATCCGTAGTATCGATGCCCTCGGCCCATTCGTCGCCCTCGACAGCGATCTCGATGCAGGTCTGCATGTTTCCAGCGAGATCCTTCCTTGGTCCGATGCTCTTGACAGTACCGGAAACTGAAGAATGGATGAAAGCCGATACGAATCCGCCCGGCTCTGCGATCGGCTGGCCCACCTTGACCTTGTCACCAACGGCGACGATTGGCTTTGCAGGGGCTCCGATATGCTGGGCTACGGAAATATATACGGTAGAAGGCGTAGGAAGCACCTCTATCTTGCACTCACGAGAGATTTTGCCGTCATGCGGATGAACTCCGCCGATTGAAAATGTATTCTTCATCGTTACGCCTCCTTGTTTTCTTCTGGTTTAACTTCTGCGGCCTTGGCAGCTTCTGCGGCAGCCTTTGCAGCCTCTGCCGCCTTCTTCTTGCGCTCCGTGACGCGGGCCTTTACGGCATCCTTGTCAAGAGGCTTAGGGAAGTTCACTCCGTGGATCGCACCCGTAGGGCAGAATGCCTCGCACTCACGGCAAAGCTTGCACTTCTCGAAGTCGATATAAGCGACATTGTTGACCACATGGATCGCATCGTGGGTACATGTCTTCTCGCAGATTCCGCAACCGATACATGCGGCAGCGCAGGCCTTCTTGGCAGCAGGGCCCTTGTCCTGGTTCATGCAGGATACGAACATCCTCATTCCGCGAGGTCCCTTAGGACGAAGCTCGATTATGTTCTTAGGGCAGGCCTTGGCGCAAGCGCCGCAGGCTGTACATTTTTCCTGGTCGACGACCGGAAGACCGGTTACAGGGTCCATGGAGAGGGCACCGAACTGACAGGCAGCTACGCAGTCTCCGCAGCCGAGGCAGCCGAAAGCGCAGGCCGTATCGCCGGCATAGAGGCCGGCCTTTACGCGGCAGGATGAGACGCCGTCATACTCATTGACCTTAGGACGGTTCTCGCATGAGCCGTTGCAGCGGACTACAGCCACCATAGGGGCTTTCTCCTTGATCTCGTAACCGAGGATTGCAGCAACTTTCTTCATGACTTCATTACCGCCCACAGGACAATAGTTGTTGTCAAGATTAGGAGCCTTGACAGCAGCATCGGCGAAAGCACGGCAGCCGGCGAATCCGCAGCCACCGCAGTTTGCACCCGGCATCACCTTCTCGACTTCATCGATGCGCGGATCCTCCTCAACCTTGAACTTCTCAGCCACAAAGTAGAGAATGACCGCAAGCAACAGACCCAGTATGGCAATGATTCCGATAGTCCAGATAATTGTTGTTGTCATAATTTTATGTTAATTGTTTTTATTTCTTTCAATGTAAAAAACATACTCCGAAGCCAGACGTCCGCGAAGCATGTATATCACAAGGTACCATAACCCGATCCCGACAAGTGCGATTGTGCCGACAACGAGTTCGTGTATATTTGTAAAGGACAAAGATACAACTAAAATCAGTAATATGAAAAGAGGAACGACATAAGCGAGCACGACAGCTTTCGTTCCCATGGATTTTCTGAGATTTACGGAGACAGTCTCTCCCGGGGTGAATCCGGCACGCAGGTCTGTCGGCACCGTCACGTCTTTCTTGACGGCTTCGGCAGCAGTACAGAGGCCTGCGGCATGGCAGGCGGAACAAGCTGATTCAGAAATGATCTCGACTGTCGTGAATTCAGGCCCTACAGTCTTTATCCGGCCTATATGCGAAATGTCACCATTCATACTTGAGTCCCTCCCACGAACGGAGACGTCCGGTAACCTTTCCCACCTTCAGCGGAGCATCGAACTTGAGCGGTACCATGTTGTCGTCATCCGAAAACCATATGGTCGCCGAGATATCGTCGCTGTTGCCGAACATATCTCCCTGGACCAGTTTTACATATGTCTTTATTCCATTGAAAACTCCCGCACCCTTCACGCTGACCTGTTCCCGGCTCTGGAAGATGAAGTAGATCGTATAGATATCGTCATCGATTGCGAACGTAACGGGCACCCTCGTTCCGAGCTCGATCTTGGAACGGTCGAAGTTCCTGACATTATACGCCATCGAGATAACGTCGAAGACGCATGGAGCCAGGTCCATGTCGAGCTGCCTCTTGCCGAGGGAACTGTTGTCCATATCGGCATGGATCTTCATGTTCCGCCAGTCGAACGTAAGATTGTTGAGAGCAGTGTAGTTACCCTCATGGGTGTCCCTGGTGAAGCGAACGGGACGAAGCGTCCTTTGCGAGAACCATGAACGGAAATCCTCCTTCATCCTGAAGAAAGCGTCGAATTTCTTGGCGCTGCGTCCGTAAAGGCGGGCGCTGAACACCGGGGAGCCATTGAAGACGGCCTCTTCGAGGGAAAGGGTAGCACTTGCCACGTCGGCATTGATTATCCCCCATCTGTAGTGGATGGAGAAAGTCAGTCTTTCACCGCCTTTGAAGGCAAGACTGTCCTTGTCCAGAGAATGCTGAGACAGACACTGGGCGCCGAGTGGAATTGTAGCGAGGAATAATAAAACTGCTGTCAGACTTTTGCGCATACTAGAACCCCGTATTTGAGAACTCTCCTCCGGCGTCGGGATATGGCTGATAGCCGGATCCGCTGTCAGAGAAAGGATCATAGGCCTGGGACTGCGACGACGGGGAATTCATCGCGGACTCATAGACTCCGGAATCGGCTTCAGCCGCAAGAGTCTGGTCAATCTCCACAAACCTAACCTGTTCGCTCTTGAAGAGCATGTCGATTTCTGCGGTAGAGCCGTTTCGATGCTTGGCTATGATAATCTGTGTCGTCTCCTTGCCGTTTTCGGTCTCGGCGAGTCCGAGATAGTCAGGACGGTGCACAAAGAGTACCATATCGGCATCCTGCTCGATAGAGCCGGACTCCCTAAGGTCGCTCAGCTGAGGTTTACCGTTACCGCCGGTTCGTTTGACAGCGTCACGGGAAAGCTGGGACAGGGCGATTATAGGAACATTCAGTTCCTTGGCAGTAGCTTTGAGCGTCCTGGAGATTGCAGCGACTTCCTGCTCGCGCATGCCGCGGAGCTCGGCAGGTCCCTGCATAAGCTGGAGATAATCCACTATGATAAGACGGACGCCTTTAGTCTTCACGAGTCTCTTTGCCTTGGTTCGGAACTCCATTATAGGAAGGCCAGGGGTATCATCGACATAAAGCGGAGCCTTGGAAAGAGCCTTGAGACGATACTCAAGCTGCTCCCACTCGCGAGGCTGAAGCTTCGTTCCACCCTTGATCTTGTCTGCAGGAAGTCCCGACTCGGAAGTCATGAGTCGTTTGGCAAGCTGGATTGCAGGCATCTCGAGAGAGAATACCGCAACCGGCATATTGTGGTCCACGGAGGCGTTCCTGGCGATATTGAGCGCAAAGGCTGTCTTACCGACGGAAGGTCTGGCGGCAAGGATGATAAGGTCGGAAGGCTGCCAGCCCATCGTTATCCTGTCTATAGACTGGTATCCCGAAGGGACACCGCTAAGACCTGACTGGGTCTGCATCTTCTCGACATCGTCCATCGCCATACGGATGACCGAGCCGATCTCCTGGACATCTTTCTTGACATTGTTCTCCACAGCGGAAAGAATCCTCGACTGGGACATGTCGACAAGGTCGTCGACATTGATAGACTCGTCGTAGGAATCCTTGAGGATCTCCACCGAAGCGGTGATGAGGTCTCTCTGGATAGTCTTCTGCTTGAGAATCTTGATATAATACTCTATATGGGCAGCAGCTCCGATCTTCTGCGAGAGCGCAGCCAGAGTAACGGCGCCGCCGACGGCCTCCAGATTACCCATCGACAGAAGCTTCTGGGAAACGGAAAGCAGGTCCAGCGCCACATGCTCATTGACCAGACTGATCATGGCCTCGTAGATCATACGATGCTTAGGATCATAGAAGCACGAAGGCGACAGTTCCTCCATCGCTTCGTCAACGCAGCTCGGCTCTACGAGCAGGGCTCCCAGGACAGCTTCCTCGAAATCAAGAGCCTGAGGCGGGCGGTTCCCCATCTCAAGCCCTATTGTATCAAGGTTCACTTCCTGACCCTTTTTTCTGGTTCTCTTCTGGTCAGGCATTGACTTTAAAGGATTGATTACTCCATAATGTCAGGACTTACGATAATACGACCGCAGTGCTCGCAGATGACGAGCTTCTTGCGTGAAGCGATATCGATAAGTCTCTGAGGAATGATTGTATTGAAGCAACCGCCGCAGGAATCCTCGTCAAATACGGAAACTACTGCGAGATGGTTGGCCACACTGGCGCGGATACGCTCGTAAGCGCTCATTACCCTTGCATCGATCTTCTCGGCGCATGCCTCTCTCTTGGCACGGAGAGCAGCCTCTTCCTTGGAAGTAGACTCTACAATGGTAGAGAGTTCCTGCTTCTTGGCCTCGAGATCCTCCTGGCGCACTTCGATAGCAGCCTTGATATCCTCGATCTCAGCCTTGGACTCGGCAATCTTCACCTTTGCCTCACCGATGTTCTTCTCGGCGATCTGGCGCTCGAGTTCCTGGTTCTCGATCTCCTTGTTGATGGAGTCGAACTCGCGGCTGTTCGCGATATTCTCAAGCTGCTTCTTGTACTGGGCGATCTGGGTATCGCAATCGACGATCTTTTCCTTGGCCATAGCGATGGTCTTGTTGTAGCCGTCGATCATGCCAGTCTCGGCAGTAATCTTTGCGTTAAGCTGGTTGATGTCACGCTCGAGAGCCTCTACCTCTACCGGCAGTTCTCCACGAAGGAAAAGAATCTTGTCGATCTCGGTATCGGCAAGCTGAAGCTGATACAGAGTTTTAAGCTTTTCTTCTACAGAGACGTCTGAATCAGCGAAACTTTTGCGGATAGACACGAAAGTTTCCCTTTCATCGATAGGAGTCTCTACTTTCTTTACTTTCTTTGTTGCCATTATCGTATACGAATTTAATATGCAGATTATGCGAACTGCAAAGGTAGTTAAATTTTTGCAATTTCTTTACAAAGTCTTGCGGATTTCCTCAAGCTGAGCCCTTATATCCTTAAGAGCGTCAAGAGCTATGACTCTGCTTTCCACCTTCTTGCGGTCCTCAGACAGCTTCATGGAGGCTCCGTCAAGGGTCATCCTCTGGTCCTTGACAAGATAGTGGATCTGCTTGAGAGTCTCTATGTCCTCGGCAGTATACTGACGGTTTCCCTTGGCGTTGCGCCTTGGCCTGAGGAACTTGCCGAAAGAATTGGTCCAGTAGCGTACAAGAGACGCATTCTCTCCAAGAATCTCGGAAACTTCTCCGATCGTGTAATAAAGCTTCTCCATATATCTTCTTTTTTAATCGAGTGTCTGGCCGGTGCTGGAACTCATGAAAGCCACATTGGCATAATCCTGAGGAGACAGCGACGCAAAGAAATAATTGACAGGATCCTGCGTCACTCCATCACGCAGGACTTCGTAATGCAGATGCGGAGCGAAAGACTTGCCCGAAATACCGACAGCGGCGATCCTGGCTCCTCTTCTGACTCTCTGGCCCTTGCTGACATATATGTCCCCGAGATGCCCGTAGCGGGTCACGTATCCGTTGCCATGATCGATCTCCACGACGTTGCCGAGTCCCTTTCCGGAACGGGTGACGTCCGACACCGTACCGTCGGCGGCGCAGCGGACGAGATCGCCCTGCGCTGCAATGATATCAAGTCCGTCATGCCGGGTCTCGACCTTATAGAACGGATTGACCTTCTGGCCGACGGACGCTCCTATCTGGGCGTAGGTAAGATTGTCTACGGGTATAGTCATAGGAGGCAACGCCGCAGAGCCGGCGAGAGCATCGAACACCGCGGTAAAATTGTCCTCCACCCTTGAAGCCGCCCCCTTCAGTTCGGCGATCCTGCCCTGCGTGCGGAAGTCCGATTCGCCGACAGGATCCACGGCCGGAGCAGAAGTATGGAAAATCTGTTCATAGATCGCATTGTCTCTCTGCTGGAGGTCGGAGGTCACTTCCGAGATGAGCTGCTGCTTGCGCTCCATCTCTTCATAAGTCCTCTCGTAAACTCTGTTCTCCCGGATAAGTCTCTTCTCCGTATCGGTACTTATGAAGAAAGACAGCACGAAATAGTAGCAGACAGCCAGCGAGAACGTGCCTATGAACCATAGCAGCACGGTCCGCACAACTTTCTGTACAGACATCCGCACCTTGCGGAAACTTATGTTCCTGCTGTCAAACTCGTAACTGCTCATTTCGTTCCTTTAAAACGTCCGTTTCCAAGCATCGCCTCAGACTGGCCGCTTACGCGGCTGACCATCTCGCCATACTCTTCAGGACTCATGTCCAAATCGAAATAATTCACCGGATTGACCTGATTATTCCTGTAGATGACCTCATAATGCAGGTGAGGCCCGGTCGATTTTCCGGTATTGCCGGACTCTCCTATGCACTCTCCCCTCTTCAACTTCATGCCCTCGACGACATAGATCATCTTCATATGCGCATATCGGGTCTTATATCCGAATCCATGGTCAATTACGATCGAATTGCCATAGCCGCCAAGCTCGTACTTGACCGTCTCGACCACTCCGTCGCCGGTCGCATATACCGGATAGCCCGGCTTCATCGCGAAATCGAATCCGGAGTGGAAACGGGTCTGGCCCGAGATAGGGTCGGACCTGTATCCGAACGGACTGGAGAGCCGGAACCTGCTCTTGTCAGGATTGATCGGAGGAATCGCCGGGATGCACGAAGCCATGTCTCCGGCCTTGCGGGCCATCGACTCTATATCGTCGAACGATTTGCTCTGTACATATGCCTTCTTTGTCAGGACATCCAGACGGATGGCTGTACGTTTGAGTGGAGACTTGTCCCCGACGGCATCCAGATAAGCATAACGGTTGACTCCGCCGAAACCCGCGTTGCGGATCTCCGGAGCTATCTCATTCATACCGAATATATTGCGATAGATTTCGTCATCTCTCATCCTGAGACCTTCGAGAGTCGCCTCGCTGCGGTCCAGCTGGCGGTTCATAAGCTCTATCTTGGCAGTCCAGTCGGCATTCTTTTTTTTCAGAAGAGCCGTCTTAGGCGGCTCCAGCCCGAGGACTGAAGAGTAAATCCAGAAATAGACCAGAGACAGCAGAAGGCTTGAAAGGATGAATCCGACCGCCCAGGCCACACGCGAGCCCCAGGAGACTTTTTCTACTTCATAAAGCAGAGTCACCGGATTGAGTTTATATATTCCACCTTTTTTAGCCATACAGAACAGACCCTCCAGCACAAATTGTGCCTGATGCTCAATCTACAAATATACAGATTTTTCCAAAAAAAGTTGTAATTTTGCAGTTTGTGAAAATTGACGATATTATATATGACAGCTAATGAAATCAGGCAGAAGTACATAGACTTCTTCGCAAGCAAAGGGCACACCCCCGTTCCCTCAGCTCCTATGGTCATAAAGAACGACCCGACATTGATGTTCACCAATGCCGGCATGAACCAGTTCAAAGATATATTCCTCGGTAACAGCACCCCGAAATTCCGCAGAGCTACCGACAGCCAGAAATGCCTCCGCGTGAGCGGCAAGCATAACGACCTCGAGGCGGTGGGCCACGACGGACGCCACCACACCATGTTCGAAATGCTCGGCAACTGGAGCTTCGGCGACTACTTCAAGACCGAGGCGATCGACTGGGCATGGGAACTGCTTACAGAAGTCTACAAGATAGACAAATCCAAGCTCTACGCCACTGTATTCGAGGGTTCGGCCGAAGACGGCACCGAACTTGATACCGAAGCGCGCGAGGCCTGGAAAAAGCACATGCCTGAGGACCATATCCTTCTCGGCAACAAGCACGACAACTTCTGGGAGATGGGCGACACCGGCCCATGCGGCCCATGCAGCGAGATCCATATAGACCTCCGCACCGACGAAGAAATCGCCAAGAAACCGGGAGCCGAGCTTGTCAATACCGACAACGACCAGGTAATCGAGATCTGGAACCTCGTGTTCATGCAGTACAACCGCATGGCCGACGGCCACCTCGAATCCCTGCCAGCCAAGAATATCGATACCGGAATGGGCTTCGAGCGCCTCTGCATGGTGCTCCAGGGCAAGACCAGCAACTACGACACCGACGTCTTCAGCGGCCTTATCAGCGAGCTTGAGAAACTCTCGGGCCACAAATACCACTCAGGCGAGGACGTCGACGTAGCGATGAGAGTATGCGCCGACCACATCAGGGCGATCGCATTCTCCATCGCCGACGGCCAGCTCCCTTCCAACGTCAAGGCCGGCTACGTAATCCGCCGAATCCTGCGCCGCGCAGTACGCTACGGCTACACCTTCCTCGGATTCAACGAACCGTTCCTCTGCCGCCTCATCGACAGGCTCGCAGAAGACATGGGCGGAGCATATCCTGAACTCGTGGCACAGAAGAAACTTATCGAGAGCGTCATCCGCGAAGAGGAGATGGCCTTCCTCCGCACCCTCGACAGAGGTATCAGGATGCTCGACGACAACATGGCCAAAAACGCCGACACCAAGGTCATCCCGGGAGTCGACGCCTTCGTGCTCTACGACACCTACGGCTTCCCAATCGACCTTACCGAGCTTATCGCTACGGAAAAGGGCTATACCGTAGATCTCGAAGGATTCAACGCTGAGCTCCAGAAGCAGAAGGAGCGCGCCCGCAACGCCACCTCCAACGAATTCGGAGACTGGACAGAGTACCACAGCGGAGAAGACGTGGAATTCGTCGGCTACGACTGCACCACTGTCGAGGAGGCAAGCCTCATCAAACAGCGCACTGTAAAACAGAAGAACAAAGTCTACTACCAGCTCGTCTTCGACCGCACTCCTTTCTATGCTGAAATGGGCGGCCAGGTAGGAGATACCGGCTACATACTCTCCGCCAGCGGCGAGAAGATCGCAATCCTCAACACCGTCAAGGAGAACAACCTTACAATCCACCTGGCAGAACGCATCCCGCAGGACTGCGAAGGAGCATTCTCCCTCCACGTGGATACGGAAAGAAGGGCAAGGATAACCTGCAACCATACAGCCACCCACCTTCTCGACCAGGCCCTCCGCGAGATTCTCGGAACCCACGTCGAGCAGAAAGGTTCGTTCGTAGGTCCGGACTACTTCCGTTTCGACTTCTCGCACTTCTCCAAGATGACGGACGAAGAGATCGTGGCTGCCGAAAGGAGAGTCAACCAGCTTATCCGTTCCGACTACGCCCTGGACGAGAAACGTGACGCTACAATGGACGAGGCCAAGGCAATGGGAGCAATCGCTCTCTTCGGCGAAAAATACGGAGACAGAGTCCGCGTCGTCAAGTTCGGAGATTCAGTCGAGCTCTGCGGCGGTACCCATGCAGCCTCCACAGGCCGCATCGGCATGTTCAAGATAGTTTCCGAAGGCGCTGTAGCCGCCGGTGTCCGCCGTATCGAAGCTGTCACCGGAGCTGCTGCAGAAGACCTCGTATACTCTATGCAGGACAGCCTCAAGGCTGCCAAGGCCTTCTTCAACAATGCTCCTGACCTTACAGGCGCTATCCAGAAGATGGTCGCAGAGAACGCCGGCTATAAGAAAGAAATCGAAGGCTTCATGAAAGAGAAAGTTGCTGGCCTCGCCGCCAGTCTCTCCCAGAATGCGGAGACCGTAGGAGACATCAGGCTCGTGCGCTTTACCACCAGCCTTGACCCTGCCACGGTAAGGGAAGTCGCCGCTCTTCTCCAGAAAGAAGCCAAAGGCTTTGTTTTTGCAGGAGCGTTCGAGTATGAGGGCAAGCCTCAGCTCGTCCTCATGTACTCTGCCGATCTGGTTGCTGCAGGCAAGAATGCCGGCAAGGATATCCGCGATGCCGCCAAGTTCATCATGGGTGGCGGCGGTGGACAGCCGGGACTCGCAACAGCAGGCGGCAAGAACCCTGAGGGCCTCAAGGAAGCCCTCGAAAAGATGGTTGAAACCGCACTTGCAAAGTAAATGAAGAAACTCGACCAGTTCATACTCAAATCATTCTCGGGACCGTTCTTCGGCATCCTGATAATCGTCGAGTTCATACTGATGATGCAGTTCCTATGGCTGTACATCGATGAACTCGTCGGCAAAGGACTGAGCCTTAAGATCATTCTCGAATTCATGGGCTGGGGCGCCGCGACTCTCCTGCCGCTGTCCCTGCCTCTGTCTACCCTGCTGGGATCGGTGATGACCTATGGCCAGATGTCCGAGAACAATGAACTGATCGCCGTGAAGGCTGCGGGAATCTCCCTCAAGAGAATGCTGCTGCCTATTATGATAGTTTCGGCGCTGATAAGCATCGGAGCCTTTTTTGCCGCCAACAACCTTGTCCCTATCGCCTACAACAAGATATATACTCTGAGGGACGATATCGGAAAGACCAAGGAAGAGATCAATATCCCTACCGGGACCTTCTACGACGGTCTCGAAGGGTATGTCCTCAGGGTTGACAGCAGGGACAAGGGCACCGGGATGATGCACGGGGTGATGGTCTATGACCATACGGCCGACAAAGGCAATGTCAGCGTGACCATAGCCGATTCCGCGATGATGAAGATGTCCAAGGCAAAGGATTACATCACTTTCCAGCTCTTCAGCGGGATCAACTACCAGGAAACGAACACGATGAGGTACAGGGATACGACCCTGCAGCTTCAGAAGATCGAATTCAGCCGCCAGGAGATGATAATTCCTCTGGAGAATTACGCCTTCCAGAAGTCATCCGGCGCCCGCTACGGGGACCAGGTCAAATCGATGGACCTTTCCCGTCAGATTATCGTGAAGGACTCCCTTTCGAGACAGCTGGACTCGGTAGTCAACAGAGTCGCTACCGATTTCTGGAATCTGCGTTCCCTGAGATATTACAACCAGCTCGATACCGCAAGGCACTTCAGCCATACAAGCAAATACGAATATCCGGAGAAACTCGACTGGAAGGATACCAAGACAAAGAGGCATGCCTATGAATCGGCATCTTCCGCCCTTGCAGACTATTCGTCAATGCTGAAGAACAGCGTCGACGGAGTACGCTACGAGACCAAGATACTGAACAAGGCAAGCGTGGACATACTACACAAGTTTGCCCAGGCCCTCGCCTGTCTTATATTCTTCTTTATCGGAGCGCCTCTCGGAGCCTTCGCGACCAAACGGCGCGGTCTCGGAGCCTCGGCCATAATTGCCGTGCTCTTCTTCGTCCTCTACTGGGTTGTCGACATCAGCGGCGTCAAACTCGGAAATGACGGAAAGGCCAGCGCGGCGGTTGCAGTATTCTTCTCCTCCGCGGTACTTCTGCCGACAGGACTCTTCCTTTCGTGGAAAGCCGTCAACGACGCGAAACTGTTCAGCGGATCGGAGAACTTCGCCTCATGGTGGAGAAAATTAAAGAGTAAGGTCATGGGATTATTCAAGAAGACAAGAATCGTATATATGGGTACTCCGGAGTTTGCAGTCGCACCTCTGGACGCCCTCGTAAAAGCCGGCTATAACGTAGTCGGAGTAGTCACAGTAGCCGACAAGCCAAGCGGCCGCGGCCTCAAGGTGAACGAAAGCGCAGTCAAGAAATACGCTGTCGAGCACAACATACCTGTACTCCAGCCTGTCAAGCTCAAGGACCCTGAATTCCTTTCAGCCCTCGAGGCCTTCAAGGCAGACCTCTTCGTGGTCGTCGCCTTCAGGATGCTGCCTGAGGTAGTCTGGAAGATGCCGCCTCTCGGCACGTTCAACCTCCACGCAGCCCTTCTTCCGCAGTACCGTGGCGCCGCCCCTATCAACTGGGCAGTCATCAACGGCGAGAGGATGACCGGAGCTACCACATTCATGATCGACGAGAACATCGACACCGGCGGAATCATGCTCCGCCAGGAGCTCCGCATCTCCGAAACTGACACAGCCGGAGACGTGCACGACAACCTGATGCCTATCGGCGCCGAACTGGTGCTCCAGAGCGTCGAGGGAATAATCGAAAAGAACATAGAGACGCGAGTCCAGAGAAGCTTCATCCAGGGCTCCGAGGTCCTCAAACCAGCGCCGAAGCTGACCCGCGAGCTCTGCCACATAGACTGGAACGACTCTACCGTCGCCATCTACAATCTCATCCGCGGTCTAAGCCCATATCCTGCCGCATTCACGGAACTCGTGAAGGACGGCGAGACCACCCAGCTCAAGATCTACTCTGCCGAGAAGGCCGGCAATCCTTCCGGAGCCGCTCCGGGCACTGTAATTTCCGACGGCAAGACCTTCATGCAGATCGCTACCGCCGACGGAGCGATCTCCCTCAAGGACATCCAGCTGGCCGGAAAGAAGAGGATGGACATAAAAGCCTTCCTTGCCGGCTTCCGCGAACCTCAGTCTTACAAGACTTCCGAAGGTACATCCAAAGCCGAGATAGCAAAGACTCGCAGCAATGTCTAAAATCGTCATAATCGGAGCCGGGGACTTTCCCAAGAAGGAATTCCCCCGTTATCTGGTACGCTGCGCAGACAGGATAATCTGCTGCGACAGCGCTCTCAGGACATGGCTCCGGGTCATGGTCCCGCTCTTCGGGCAGGAGAGGCTTCCCGACGCTGTCGTCGGGGACATGGACTCGCTGCCGAAAACCCTCCAGAGGCGCTTTGCCGACCGGATCGTCCATATCTCCGAACAGGACGACAACGACCAGACCAAGGCCATGCGCTACGCGATGGAGCATTATCCCGATGCGACCGAAATCCATTTCATCGGAGCGACGGGAAAGCGGGAGGACCACACTGTCGGTAACATGTCCCTGCTCATGGAATATGCGCGTCTCTGGGGCGTCAGCGGACTGCCGTCGGAGGGAAAGCCGACGGTCGACATGGTGACGGACTACGGGACGATTTTCGCGGTTACGGATTCATGTTCCCTGCCGGTCGGCGAAGGCCGCAGGATCTCTGTCTTCAGCCCGGACAATTCTCTGAAGATCCGGTCGAAGGGACTGGTCTGGCCGACGGACGACGTAGTCTTCGACAACTGGTGGAAGGCCACCCTCAACAGGGCGTCGGAGGACATAGTCTCCCTGGAGCTCTCACACAAGTCCCTCGTTCTCATCTCCCTCGATTGATTATCTGAAGTTTTTTTCTATATTTGTCCTGCAACATAAGGATAACATTATATGAAAAATCTCCGCATCGCGCTTGCCGTCATATTCGTGACGGGAATCACCCTGCTTCTTGCGGGACTCGCAGGAGTTCTGCACCCTTGGCTCGGGTGGATGGCAAAGCTGCAGTTTCTGCCTGCAGTACTGGCGCTCAATATCGGCGTAATAGTATTTCTGATAATTCTCACTCTGCTTTTCGGCAGGGTCTATTGTTCTGTAATATGCCCACTGGGCGTACTGCAGGACGGTATTTCCTGGCTGGCAGGGCTTCGCAAGAAAAGAAGGTTCAGCTGGTCTCCGGAGATCAAGTGGCTCCGTTATGGGGTATGGGTTATCTTCGTCGCAGCCCTGATCGCAGGAGTGCAGGTCTTTGTGGCTCTGCTTGCCCCATACAGCGCATATGGCCGTATGGTCAGAAGCGTCATCGATCCAAAGATGCCGGTCGTGTTGGTAGCCGCCGTGACCTTCGTCGTCGTCGCCGTGCTTGCATGGCTGGGAGGCAGGACGTGGTGCAATACGATCTGCCCGGTCGGTACGACTCTCAGCTTTTTCAGCCGGTTCGCCATTTTCCGTCCGGTCATCGACGCTTCCAAGTGCAAGAACTGCAAGCTCTGCGAGAAGAACTGCAAGGCCTCATGCATAAATATCCAGGATCATAAGATAGACTACAGCCGATGCGTGGACTGCTTCAATTGTCTTGACAACTGCAAGTTCGGGGCTCTCCATTACCGTTTCGCATACGGAAAGAAGGCTTCCGCACCAGCCGGAGATTCGGCAGACAAGGGTCGCAGGGCATTCCTGGCGACTGCCGCCGTTCTCGCTCCTTCCGCCGCACTCCAGGCCCAGACCAAGAAGCTGGACGGAGGTTTCGCGGAGATAATCGACAAGAAGAATCCTGAAAGGACCGTGCCGCTTACGCCTTTCGGATCCAAGAGCGTAAAAGATTTCTATAAGCATTGTACGGCTTGTCAGTTATGTATTTCGGCCTGCCCGAACAACGTGCTGCGGCCTTCCATGGATATTGACCGGCTAATGCAGCCGGAGATGGGATACGAGAACGGCTATTGCCGTCCCGAATGTACAAAATGCTCGCAGGTCTGCCCTGCCGGAGCGATACTTCCGCTTACCCCGGAGGAGAAGACGGCCGTGCATATCGGTACCGCTGCCGTGGACCGCAGTCTCTGCGTCGTCGAAAGGGATGGGGTCAGCTGCGGCAACTGTGCGCGCCTCTGCCCTGTCGGGGCTATCCGCATGGTCCGTCTCAACCCGGAGGATCCTGACTCTCTGCGTATTCCGGCCGTGGACGAGAGCCGTTGCATCGGCTGCGGAGCGTGCGAGAATCTCTGTCCGTCGAGACCTTATAGTGCAATTCATGTTAACGGACTCCAGGTTCATATAAACTCATAGATTATGGATAGAAGAGAATTCCTTAAAAGAGCTGGCGCTGGCGCGGTTGCGCTAGGAGCTGCTGCTTGTACCGGCGGTATTTCCGGTCGGAAGACTGCCGTGCAGGGGACGTCGGGCGAGATGGTCTACAGGACGAATCCGGCCAACGGGGACAGGGTTTCGCTGCTGGGGTACGGTTGCATGAGGTGGCCGATGATCAAGGACGAGAACGGTCGCGACATAATCGACCAGGAGAAGGTCGATGAGCTTATCGACGTCGCAATGAAAAATGGCGTCAATTATTATGATACTTCGCCGGCTTATCTGCAGGGACAGTCGGAGAGGGCGACCGGCAAGGCGCTGGCACGTTATCCGCGCAAGTCTTTCTATATCGCTACCAAACTCTCGAATTTCGGAGATGCCAGCCATGAGGCTTCCCTGAAGATGTACAGGGACTCCTTCGAGGAGATGCAGACGGATTATTTCGATTATTATCTGATGCATGCCATCGGGCGCGGAGGATATGAGGCCTTCAAGCAGAGATATGAGGACAACGGCATGATGGATTTCCTTCTCAAGGAAAGGGAAAGCGGCAGGATCAGGCAGCTGGGATTCTCTTTCCATGGGCGCAAGTCGGAGTTTGACGAGCTGCTTGCCCTGCACGACAAATACCATTGGGACTTCGTGCAGATCGAGATGAATTATATGGACTGGAAGCATGCCGACGGCGTGCGCAATGTCAATGCCGATTATCTGTACGAGCAGCTGGACAAGCGGGAGATTCCGATTACCATAATGGAGCCTCTCCTGGGAGGCCGCCTTTCGAGCCTGCCGGAGAATATCGCCGCCAAGCTTAAGGAAAGGGACCCGGACGCTTCGCTGGCGTCATGGGCTTTCCGTTTCGTGGGCTCTTACCCGAGGATACTGACAGTGCTCAGCGGAATGACCTACATGGAGCATCTGCAAGACAATCTCAAGACGTTCATGGATTTCAAGCCTATGGACGAAGAGGAGCTTGCGTTCATGGAGGAGATGGCTACGCTTATGGCTGAGTATCCTACGGTGAATTGTACTCATTGCAATTACTGTATGCCTTGTCCTTACGGTATAGATATTCCGGGCATTTTCGCGCATTACAACAAGTGCGTGAATGAGGGTACGGTTGCCCAGAGCGAGGAGCAGAAGAATTTCCGTAAGCTCCGCAAGGCTTACCTTACTTCCTACAACAAGGCCATCCCGACCCTGCGCCAGGCTGACCACTGTATAGGCTGCGGCCAGTGCATGGAGCATTGCCCTCAGAGCATCAAGATTCCGGACCAGCTGCACCGCATCGATGCCTACATCGAGACTCTGAAACGAAGCATGTAAAAGATCAGCCGCCCCGGAAGGGACGGCTGAAATCATATATAGAAGCTGATGTTACTTTCTGTAACGGAAGAGGTTGCCCTTGGCTGAGGCGGCGGCGGAAGCTGCGCGGGCCTGGACCTCTTCGATTCTGTTGTCCTTATCACTCATGACAAGAGCAGGTGCGCCAGATGTAGAAGCCTCAGGAGTAAACTCGATAGCGGCATACTGGCCAGTCAGGTAATACAGAGGTGTGAAACCTACTACAAAACCGACGTATTCTACCCCAGCATCTGCTGAGAATGACTTGAAGTCAGTACCATAATACAATGGATCGATACCGTAATAATTGTACAGGTCGAAAAGATACCTGTAATTCTCAAGATATCCTCTCACATATGCTTCAATTCCGCCTGCATTTTCAATTTCGGTCTTTGGAAGATAATCGAAGTAATAGCCAAGAGACTCTGAAGATTCTGCGCAAGTGTTATCAATATAAACCTTGAACTGGTTCGGATTTCCCGGAGCGGCAGCGTATTCTACAGAAAGTTCCCAGTCCGGATTGACTTTAAATTCAACTTCCGGTTCTTCGACCTTGAATGAAGTCCACGCAATGTCGCCAGTAAAAGCAAGGTCATCATCGAGAGAAACAACAAAGCCTACGTACTCACCCTCGTAGAGCCCGAGCAGAACTTTCTGGCTTCCTTCCATAAGGACATCATCTACAGTTACTCCATATTCTTTAACGATTCCCTGAACATCTTCAGCAGTAGAAGCAATGACATGCTCCAGATATTCATCCCAGGTAGCAAATTGATCCTGGATCGTAGATTTATCAATGTAAATATAGTATTTGGACTCAGCATTCTCGGATACTGATACAGTAGCTGTATTGACCGGGCCATACTCTTCACTCTCGATAAAGCCGTCATACTTGAAGCTATAGTTTTTGCTCTGAGCGTACTTGGCTGTCTGGAGTGTAATTTCAGCCGGCTCGCCGAAGGTACCAAGTTCAGTGACACCTGTGACGATAACCCTGTAGGTTGAAAGAGGCTCAAGACCTTCAAAGAGAAGATCCTTATCCTTGCCTGTCATGAACTCAGAGGCATTGGACGGGATATTGGACTCGACAAGCTTCTCGGCAGGAGTCTCAAGATCGTCAGTGATGAATCCGTACCAAGTATTGGAATCAGAGCCGTTGTGCTTTACATTTACAGTAACAGTCTCTCCGGTAAGCTCTCCAGGTGTAAGCGCGAACGAAAGAGAAGAAATGACATGGGCGGCAACCGGTTCTCCATAGACTTTGCCATCAAGGTTTACACCGAAGACAATGAATCTGTAGTCGACACCGGCGAGCGTCTTGCACTTGAACTCATGGCCATTGCCTGCATACAGGTCTTTATCGCTGAGAGTAGCAGCTTTCTTTGATACAAGTTCCCCGAGATCAGAAGTAAGGTCCTCTGAGAGGAAGCCATACCATGTCAACGAAGCGTCTCCGTTATGAGTGACAACGACAGATTTAACGTCACTGTCTGAAGGATCGACAAACACGGAGAACTTTACGCTTTCCGGATCGGCCGCCTTAGGGGAAACGTTACTTTTTTCACAACCGGTAATGGCTAACGCAACGATACCAGCTGTCAAGAATGATAATATTCTGGTGATTTTCATGATCTACTTTATTTTGCGCGTCTGTAATACTGAGTCCCGACAGCATATTTTCCGGAGAACGAGAATGGCTTCTCAGATCCGCGGACTGATGCGGCATAGACCTTTGAAGGATTCTTTGTGTAAACTCCGGATCCGACCTTTCTGGACACGCCGGATGAGGCTTTGCTGAGACTTCCCGGCAGATTTGCGTGAGGATATGAAGAAAGAGTATACAGTTTATCATCCTCTGTCATTCCTACGACTCCGAAGGAAATAATTTTCTCATGGTATGTCTGACCGCCATATACGGCATCATATACATCACCCTCGAAAGTAGCGGACTTCCCGTCTGAAGAAAGCTTTCCGATCACAAGGCGGTAATTCTTGTCAGGATTGCCGTACTCGATATAATCTTCGCTGTCGACAGCTAACAGATACAGGTTCACTACTTCCCCGTTCGAGAGTTCTATACCTGTATCCAGAAGCTGGGTACCGTTGATCTCGATGGCGCCTGTAGCAGAATCGTAGACTGCTTCATATACATACTCCTGGGCAAAACCGCTGACGTTGTATGTAGAGTTGGCTGCCTTCTGGGTGATTGAGACGTTGAAGTTGTTGGTACCGTCGGAATAGGTCCAGTTTCCGAGCCAGCCGGCATAACCCTTATTGCTGCCAGGGTCGGTGCCAGGATCGGTTCCAGGGTCGCCACCGGTTCCGGTTCCGTCAACCTGAGTCAGCTGCGTGATTGTCTGGTCGAACGGAGTGAAGTCTTCGTTGACAAAGCGGCCGCCTTCTTCAGCAGTCAGCACATGACGCATTCCAAGAACAGGGAAATCACCTTCAATGCCGTTGAGCTTAAGGACATTGCCCTCCATCGTGGCAGTATTGTTATCACCATATTTCAAGGTAACGATATCATAATCGCCAGTGACATAATAGTATTTGCCGGTATATTCGATCACGCCATATAAGTCGAGAGAGCACTCTGTACCATCGTTGACAGTGATTGTTGCAAGACCTGTCTGGACATGGATTACCAGATTTCCGGTAGCTGGGTCGAACAGGGCGTCGATAGGGAACGAAGCGCCGTTAGACATCAGTGCTGCAATATTATCGATACCGTCGATCTTGTAAGATGAGTTCTCGACATTCTTGGTGATAGTCCAGGTATCAGTATCGGCACCACGCTTGACAGCCCATGTTCCAAGCCATTTCTCATAAGGGGTACGATTGTCGGTAAGAGAGAATACTTCTGACAAAGCATAATCGCCGTTGACCATTCCTTCAGCATCGAAACCTACAGCGACTGCAACATAGGTACCCATCTCAAGCTTGAAATTAGTGCTTGAATTACCACGTTTCAGCACATCTGCAAGAGATTTACCGGCGGCAACCGCCTTGCTGACCTCAGAATAAGCCTGGCCCGCAGCATTCTGCGCAATGACAGACGGATCAGTATTCTCGTCGAAAGCAGAAGCATCAAGGACGACTACAGAATAAGCGGTCGTCTCTTCTGTAGATGTGACAGAGACAAGATAAGGAGCATTCTTGTCTTCGCTGTCGATTCCGTCATAAGTTACCGTCCACTCGGATTTAGGAGCAAATTCAAAGCTCTCGGTCTTGAATGTGGCCGAAGAAGGTGTACCGTACTGCACGAGTTCCGGAGTAATGCCGAATACGACATACTTGTAATCAGTGCCGAATGAAAGACCGTCCAGCTTGACTGTAGCCTGAGTCCCGGAATAAAGATCCGATGGATTCAGATTCTTTATCGCATTGCTTATGATTTCAGCATCTTCAGCCTCGACATCAGTTGTCGCAACTCCATACCATGTATAGTCATCCCTACCCTCTTTCAAAGAAATCTCAGCCTCGGCAGAGGTGTAAGAAACATTAGATATCTTGAGATCGAACGTAACCTTGTTCTTGTCCATGTCGGTAGTGAAGGAACAACTGCCCGGAACTCCGAAACGGGTCTTGTCAGGATTGACACCAAAAGCGACATACTGATAGACAGAATTGTCTTTCAGCCCCTCAAGGTGCACGGTCTGATTGTCTCCGATATGAAGACCGGCCTCTGTGACCTCACTGAGCCTGGAACTGATCAGGGCCTCGATATCTGTAGAGTTGCCCTCGCTCACGAATCCGTACCAGGTAATATCCTTCGGACCATCATGGCGAACTATTACGTTGATATTATCATAATCAATATCAGAAGCTCCGACTGTGAAAGTAACATTACTCAAGTCGTCTGCCTTGTCGTCCGGTTCATCCTTGTCCTTGCAGGAAGCAAGGGCAAGGGTTACAAGACCGGCAGTCAAAAATGCTATTATTCTTGTGATTTTCATGATCTACTTTATTTTGCTCGTCTATAATACTGAGTCCTGACAGCATATTTTCCGGAGAACGAGAATGGCTCCTCAGATCCGCGGACTGATGCGGCATAGACCTTTGAAGGTTTCTTTGAGTATACTTCGGAGCCGGCCTTCCTGAACACACCGGATGAGGCTTTGCTGAGGCTTCCCGGCAGATTTGCGTGAGGATATGAAGAAAGAGTATACAGTTTATCATCCTCTGTCATTCCTACGACTCCGAAGGAAATAATTTCCTCATGGTATGTCTGGCCACCATATACGGCATCATATACATCACCCTCGAAAGTAGCGGACTTTCCATCTGAAGAAAGCTTTCCGATCACAAGGCGGTAATTCTTGTCAGGGTTGCCATACTCGATATAATCTTCACTGTCGACAGCTAACAGATACAGGTTCACGACTGCCCCGTTCGAGAGTTCTATACCCGTATCCAGAAGCTGGGTACCGTTGATCTCGATAGCGCCTGTAGCAGAATCGTAGACTGCCTCATATACATACTCTTGGGCAAAACCGCTGACGTTGTATGTAGAGTTGGCTGCCTTCTGGGTAATGGAGACGTTGAAGTTGTTGGTGCCGTCAGAATAGGTCCAGTTTCCGAGCCAGCCGGCATAGCCCTTATTGCTGCCAGGATCGGTGCCAGGGTCGTCACCGGTTCCGGTTCCGTCAACCTTTGTCAGCTGCATGATTGTCTGGTCGAATAAAGTGTATTCAGGGTTAAAGTTATAATAGCCCTCTTCAGCCATTAAGACATGACGCATTCCTATCACAGGGAATTCACCATCGGCACCGGAGAGATGAAGGACATTTCCCTCCATTGTTGCCGTACCCTTGCCCATCTTGAGACGGACTATGTCATAATTTCCGGTGACAATTGTCTCGTTTCCATTATAGATTATCACGCCATAGAGGTCGAGAGACGTAGGCTCATCATTGATATTTACTGTAGTAAGACCTGTCTGGACATGGATGATCATATCTCCGGTAGCGGAATCGAACTGGGCGTCGATAGGGAACGACGCACCACTGGTCAGTCCGGAAGCGATATCGTCAATACCGTCGATCTTGTAAGAGGAGTTCTTGACATTCTCCGTGATAGTCCAGGTATCAGTCTCGCTACCGCGCTGAACAGCCCAAGTTCCGAGCCACTTCTCATAAGGGGTACGGAGATCCGCGCCATCTACCTTAAAGGTAACGACATTATATTCCCCGGTAAGCTCTGATTTAGAAGAATTGTAGCCGAGAACGACAGCATAATTCTCTCCGCCGGAAAGATTGCTCAGCTCGACAGTCTTGTCGCCAGAATAGACAGCGATCTCGCCGTCAGCTATAGCACTGGCAATATCAGAATCAGACTCGGTAAGATATTCTGCCACATTGGAGAAACCACCCTGAGCCAGTTTAGAAGCGGGAACAGCTGTTACAGCATACTCTCCGCTGACTCCGGCGACTCCGACTTTGTAGATATCATTGTCTGCGCCGAGGTACGAGATATTCCATGAATTATTCACGGAATATTCTTTCATCTCTTTTCTCTGCTTTACGACGAAAGAGCCGGACTCGAGACCGAGGGTCCATTCGATAGTTGCGCTACGTGGGCGTTCGGTCTTGTTTTCTCCGACATGGACACGGAGAATCCTGGCTCCCTCCGCACCTGTAGCATTATCGAGAATAATCCACTCAGCATCGGTCGAGGCAGAAATGAAATCATTGTACTCATATTCCAGCTCGACAAACTGTCCGAGATAGCTGACAGATATATCGTCGAATTCGACGTCAGAAGAGATGTAGCCAAGCTGGTTGATCACTATGGAAGCACCGTCCTTACCGTTGGAGACAGAAAGCTCGGCATATCTGCCCTGAAGGGATGAGTTCTTCTCGGCAGCAACCTTTACGCGATTTCCATCCTTGCTGACAGAAACCCAGTCATGGCTGACCGAAACGATAAAATCCACATCAGAGTCTACAAGGAAACTCGACTCACCGCCTTTAGCCGGAAGCTGGATATCCTTGCTGTTTATTACAATTGTAGGAGCCCCTTTCTCGTCTATCTCGTTTTCGCCGTTGCAGGAAGCAAGCGAGAAAACAGACAGGGCGACCATCAATATTCCGAATAACTTTTTCATAAGCGTCTAAAACTGTTTAAATGTGATACCCTCAGACGTTATACTATGCTCTTCAGCATTGTAGGAGAACTCGGAGAATATAGTTCCGTTATACTTGAAAGGACGCTGACATAACAAGCTGTTCTCAGTATAGATATACGGAATTTCTTCAAGCTCTGTATCTTCAGCGCCAAGTCTGCCTATATAAAGGAATCTGTTCCTGAGATCGAAATAGATGACGACATCTCCGTTACCCACCTTGCCGGCGACCTGAGTAAGATTGAAGCTTTGGCCGAAAGACTTGACCTTATTGAGATAGCTGGCAGGCGACTCCTTCAGAGGGATCAGAATCTGCTGTTCGTAAGCTCTTCTTCCGACAAGAGTGATCTTCTCTTCGGAATAATTCTCTATAGTGAATTCAAAGTCACCGCCTCTTCCCTGATAATATGAATGAGATGGTGCCGCATAAGTATGAAGGACACTATTATATGTATCGAAAATCAGAGATGGAGCTGAAGTTACCGCAACCTTGTAAAAAGATTTGGCGGTGACACTCGGAGCGTCCTCGCTCGATGCGGTTACTTCGTTGTCCGTAAAGGATACAGTGAATACCCGCGATGTAGCGTAGGCGCCGCCACTGAAATAATACATTGCCCAGCCATTTTCCGAACCTTTTATAAGACTACGGAAGCCATCCAGATACTGGGCCTGGCGCTCTGTGAGAGACTCCTTGAAAACGGAGTCCTGATCCTTCTGGCAGGAAGGAAGAGAAACCAGCGATACCGCTACTGCGGCTAATGAAATGAAAAATCTGTTGTTCATATTTCCTCCTGTTAGATTGAAAGATCCGTAAGATCGACACGTCCGTCGACGACATCGTCGAACCTGCGGTTGACCACATTTCTAAGCTCATCGACATCGATACCCCATGAGGCAGACATATAATCTCTTACGATAGCGAATTTGGCAAGGATAAGACTTTTGCCTTCATCCCCGGCTTTAGTCAGCTCTTTCTGCCACCAGGCTTCATCATGAGTGATATACTCGGAGAGAAGCTCGGCGAAATCCTCGCGATCCTCTTTCTGGGAGTATGCTGTAATATATCCTCTCTGACGGTACTTTGAATCAGAATCCGACCATGAATCAGCCAAATACGTAGATGCAGTTATCTCCTTGAAAGACTCAGAATAACCCTTGATCTGGTTGAGAATATGGGTGAACTCATGATGGATAGTCTTGATGTAATAAGTACTGAGCTGTTCCTTCAAAGCACTGCCCGAGTAACTTGTGAATTTCCCCGGAAGGAGATTAACGCCGGAAAGCATAATCTTTTTTCCGCCCTCCGCAGTACCGAGGATGATATTTCCATTGTTGTCGTACTCCCACTCTCCGATAAGGAAGAACATTTTAGGGAAATAAGCCTTGGTGAAATCCACGCCGGCAACTTCGTTGTAAGTATCGACACAAAGATATTGCACGAGATGAGCATATATGATTGAAGCATCATAATCCGCAGGGATCGTCATTCTGTACATATCACTCTCATTGAGATCATACCGATAATGGAAATCGATATTATATGGCTTGAGGAAATTGTAATCAAGCCAGAGGTCGAAAGCATTCTTTTCGACGCTTGGAGCAGAAATGACGCTGTCCGGACTGAGTTTTTTCTCGGTGCAGGATACGGTCACAAGTGAGACTGCTGCGACAAATGCAATTAATATATTTTTCTTTTTCATAACAATTCCGGATTTGAATTAACGTGGGTTCTTATCCAGACCTGCAAGAATCACTTCCTGAGGGAGCTGTACAGCTCTACGCGGATCGTCTACCTTAAGGACATCGTCAAGCCTTGCAGGAGAATATCCGATAGGGCTGGTCGAATCTGACTTCAGAGTTCTTCTCCAGATTTCGATACCATAACGCTTGATGTCAAACCATCTGAGTCCCTGGGTAAGGTTCTCGATTCTCTTGAACTGGAGAACGCACTGAAGCATAGGCTCTGCATAAGGATCGGAAGGAATCTCGAATTTAGGATGCAGCTGCTTCTTGATATTGTTCTGAAGCTTACGGGTCGACGGGTCGAAGTTATCCCATTTTGCATAAGGTGTAGCATCATAGAATGACTTTATCATATCCGGAGTAAGATCCTTATTGAAGTAATTTGGATTCAGAATATTATGGATCCAAGTATTGAGGTCCTCGCAAGCGCGCTCATAATCTCCTGAAAGGATATAAGCCTCGGCCCTGTTAAGGAGAATCTCATCGGTGGTGAATGCCGGATAAACGACGTGAGGATATCCGATGCGGTTGACAGGATCGGTGTACTCGAAAGCGTAAGGAATCTTGAACAAAGCGACCTGAGAGAAATTACCGCCGACATAAGAAGCAGCAGGATCATAATAGTACCTTGCGGCTCCGCCGTACCCTACAGAAGTATTGCCCCATACGTTCTTGGCAAAACATGTTTCAGTTGCTCCGAGATAATTGGTATGAGAGTACTTAGGATAGACTGCAGGATAACCGAAACAAATACCATATTCTGAGACACCGGTCAAAAGAAGAAGGTTGCTCTTCTTGGATTCGTTGATGAAATCAAGAGTCTTGACTTCCCTGTCATCCGGAAGGGTAGATCTATACTTCCAGTCTCTGAGGACAGAGGCCGGATATTCGCCAAGACATTTATTGGCATAGTCGATGGCAAGATCCCACTTTTCGTAGAACAGGTAGAAACGGGAAGCGAATGCATAAGCCGCGCTTGGAGTAAAATGGTACTTAGGCACGTCATAATATGCGTCGCTCACATAAGGAAGGGCGGCAAGAATATCCTCTTCGATATGCTCATACACGTCCTTGACTGTACCACGCTCATATTTCGGATTAAGCGTGGTCTCGGATTTTGTCATATAAGGTACGCCAAGATCGGAACCGCTTGTCTGCGCGTTGTAGTTCTGGCAGAAGATATTGACAAGCATGAAATGAGCGTATGCCCTGCAAAGCAGAGCCTCGGCCATCTCAGCCTGCAGACCGGCCTCCGGACCACCGAGATCATTGATTTTGGCGATAGCGGAATTGGCGGTAGCAATGCTTTTATAGCAGTTGTCCCAGAAATCCTTAGGAGAATCGTTATTCTCATCTACAATCTCCTTCCAATAATAAAGCTGCTCTATCTGTCTTGTAGAACCGGAGATATTGTCTCCGAGATTCTCTACATTGTCAGACATATACTCTGTGATGGCCAGATATGTAACGTCAGGGTATGCCGAAACAAGAAGGTCCTGGATCTCTTCCTGAGTATCTACAACGGCTCTCTTATCAGGAGTGACATCAAGAAAAGCGTCGCAAGAAGTAATTGCCGCTACGGCAAGCACTGAAGCAAATATATTTATAATTCTATTTTTCATCTTTTTCATCCTCCAGATTAAAAACCGATTCTTAAGGTGAGGGTAAACTGCTTAGGAAGTGGGACAGCCACACCACCGGTATTGAAGAATTCAGGGTCCTGGCCATTCAGCTTCTTGTCAGCATAAAGAAGGAAAAGATTGGTCGCCTGAAGCTTCAGACCGAGATTACTTACGCTAAGAGCATCTGTAACTTTCTTAGGGAAGTCATAGGAAAGAGATATCTCCTTCATACGGATGAAGTCACCCTTGGCTATACGCTCGGTAGAATAGTTGTATGCATTGTATGCATAGCTGAGCCTTGAATTAGAATTAGCCTCGTAATAATGGTTCATCCATCTGCTGGAAATGACAGGGATGTTAGTTATGTTCTCATCACCCGGGACGGCCCAACGGTCAGCGAATTCCTTCGGCATGGCGACAAGATCAGTATACTCATCAGAGAATACAGGATCGAGACGGATGACATTACCGAACGAGAACGTAACGAATACGTTGAGTTTGAAATTCTTATAAGTGAAGATATTTCCCAGGGAGCCCACATCAGTAGGATCTACGCTGCCTGAATAAACAAGGTTCTCAAGAGATTTGGAGTCACGGGTCTGGAAATAGATATCAGAGATAGTGACATCACCGTCCTCATTGATGAAAGTAGGAAGTCCCTCGGAATTAAGTCCCATGAACTTAATCGAGAACAGGCTTCGTACCGGGTAGCCCTCTCTTGCGAAACCAGTACCTGAAATAAGATCCATCATACGGGACTTGTTCTCAAGTTCGGTGATCTTGTTATGAGAATGAGAGAAAACCAGGTTGGTCGTCCAACTGAAATCTTTATTCTTTATGTTGGTGGTGGTGAGAGATAACTCAAAACCATCAGACTTCATTGAAGCGACGTTACCGAACTTTTCGATCTGACCACCGATACCCTGAGTGATGACAGGTCCGATAAGGTCATAGTTGTTACGGGTATACCAGTCTGCGGCAAAGTTGATTCTATTGTCGAGGAAACCAGTCTCGATACCGATATTGAACTCGTGCTTCTTCTCATAAGTAAGCTCTTCGTTGGCAAGATCGACAATATAGAGAGCGCTCTCTTTAGTAGCGGCGGACGGTCTCCAAGGATTACGATAGTTGATATTCTCCTCTGCGTTCGTAACGTATGAAGGACCGCGGTCTCCGGTGAGGGAATATGAAGTCTTGAGGGAAAGGTGAGAAACAGTAGGATAGAGGTCTTTCATGAAACTTTCCTCATGAGCGTTCCAGGCTCCGGATACGTTCCATGTAGGAAGCCATCTGGCGCTACGGGCCTTACCCAAGCTGTTGGTACCCTCATAACGGGCAGTACCGTTGACTGTATATTTTCCCTTGTATGAATATGTCGCATTGGCGAAGAATGCTGCTGTCCTGGCAATAGTATTCACGAGAGTATAGTAGTCGCTGTTATCCTCGACACCCTTCTTGAATATCCTATAGTCATACATAGCCTTCTCTCCCTTATCATACATCATGCCCCAGCCACGGAACCATGTAGCATGACGGTTCACGTTATTGGCCTCGGCACCGGCGAAAAGGTTCAGTATATGGACATTGTTGAATGTATTGCTGTAGCTTGCAGTAGTACGGAAGTCCCAGCCTTTGAAACTATTCGTATTGCGCTCGAACACACCGCCGACAGGAAGGACGGTAATCTTATATGCGTACGGATGGTCAGGATCCCTGTAAAGGAAAGGGTTGTTATCCCTTATAGTTGGAGTACTCAGCTCTCTATAAGCAAGAGCCTGGTTGGCGGTATCCTTGATGTAATGCTCCTGGGAAGTCGAGGTAGACTTGGTAGCGGCGAGAACGCTGAGTTCAAGACCTTTTGTCGGCTTGAACTTAAGTTCGCCCTGGATACGGAGTTCATCGACGTCAATGTCGAGATAGTTGTTATCCAACTCGTGGATAATATTGAAAGGAGAATAATTACGGGTATAGAACTCATTCGGATCGAGAGTTCTGGATGTATTCAGAGCGTAAGAATAAGGGTTGATATCGAAATCACGCTTTACTTCGCCCGAAACGGCATCGATCTCTGAATTCAGAGTTCCAGGAGCCCTCTGGGTACGATGCGAACCATTACCGATGAGATTCAAAGACAACTTGTCGGAAATCTTATAGGACGCATTGAGGTTGAGGGTATATCTGTTGACATCGCTCTGCAAAGACCATCCTGCATCATCGAGAAGGGAGAGAGAAGCGTAGAAATTCAGTTTCTCAGTACCGCCGGAAAGGCTGACAGAATGGTTGTGCTGGATATTATATGTAAACAGCCTGTCGAACCAGTCGGTATTCCTGTACTCAGCAGCACGGAGATAAGCCATCTTGGCCTCGTCAGTATTCTGGAGACCGAACTTGCCTAAAGTCGCATCATACTGGCTGATAAGCTGGTACATCTTTCCATATACTCCGGAGTTCGAGGCGTTGGCAGTACCGGCATAAGCAAGAAAGCCCTTCTGCTGGATTTCCTGATAAACAGCCATCTGGTCCTGAGAGTTCATTATGTTGAATGTGCTGTAGCTTGGCTTCAGACGCATGGTGTACTCACCTGTATAGCTGAGGCGGTTCTGACCGGCCTTACCCTTCTTGGTCGTAACGACAATCACGCCGGCCATGGCGCGCGCACCATAAATGGAAGTAGCGGAACCATCCTTGAGGATATCGAAGCTCTCGATATCGTCGGAGTTGAGACCTGCGATTGCAGAAGAGATAAGGGTGTTGGCGTCACCTGACGAGAGATCGTCAGCGCTGACTTCAACGACATCCTCCATGATCACGCCATCCACAACCCAAAGAGGCTTGGATGAGCCATAAATAGAAGTAGCACCGCGGACGCGGATCTTAGGGGCAGTACCGAATGTACCGGATACGTTCTGCACAGACACACCGGCCACACGTCCCTCGAGGGAACGGCTGATATCGGCGATACCGTCGAGTTTGGCCTCAGCAGCATCGATCTTAGCGGCAGATCCTGTGTTGAGTCGACGGTCCACATTGTACATACCAGTAGCGATTGCACCTTCGAGCATCTCGGAATCATCTTCGAGAGCTACCTGAATGTTGGCGGTAATGGCGACACGGGCATCCTTGTAACCAAGATAGCTTACAACTATCCACTTAGCGGAAGCTGGTACATCGTCGATCTGGAAATTACCGTCCAGATCAGTAACCGTACCAACTGAAGTGCCTTCTACCGATACATAGGCACCTGGAGCCGGCTGGCCGTCTACAGCTGTAGTCACGTTACCTTTTACCGTAATCGTACGGTTCTGGGCTGACATGAGTCCTACAGAGACAAAAACCAGCAATGCCGCGAGAAAAAACTTGATTTTTTCCATAAGCAATGATTAAAACAATATTAAATGAGTATTATTATTCCCCCAAAAGTGAAAAGCAATGGCCAATAAAAGTAAGCGAGGAAAAGTTAAAAACTGTAATCCGACGCCTACATCTATAAGCCATCTTCTCAATATTTCTGCAAATAAAGTTATTAATTATGATATTTGCAACACGCGCAAATCAGCGCCAAACTATGCTCCACGAGGCTCTAAAACGTTTTTGAGTATATAAAAAATCGACTTTTATACCAATTGCACTTTCAATCTGTAACCAAAAGAGCCCAAATCCATAAAAAACAAAAGCAAATAAAAAAGCGGGTCTTTTTTTGACCCGCTTGGCATAGTTGGTAATCCTAACGGATAACGTCAAGGAAAACATCTTGAAGGACATCATCTTGCGTATCAATGGCTCCGGAAAGAGGAAAACCAATGGCTCTGTAATCCGGAGACGGCAACAGCGTATAGGTATAATAAACCTGCCGAGGGCCGTTGAAAGCCATATCTTCCCTTACTCCCATGACGCGTAAAGAATAGTTATCGTCATAATTATACGGATAATAGATATATCCGGGAGCATCGATACGCCACAAAACTTCAGTATTGCCGGCATTATTGCGGACATAGTGGGTACGGGTACTGACATAGCGGCGTCCCCCGTTTTTCAGGTCGATAGTTTCTATTTTCTCCTCAATCATGAACTTTACATCTTTAGGAGCTATCGCAGGTGTACCGAACTTGTCGCGGTAAAAATGGACATAGATATCTCCGAGATAGGTTTCATTCCTATCATGACTCGGTAAACCGGCGGATGGAAAATGCGCCACGAGCTTAGCAAATACAGGATCCTTCTTATACTTGATTGTAAAGCGGATATTGAACGGAGAATTGTCTGAAAGATTGTTGAAGGTGCAGAAAATCGGAACGCCAGGATTCTCACGCGTGAATGTACCCCTTTCCACATTAGCGAGAAAAGCATCCATTCCGCTGAAGCAGGCGACATCACCGCTACCTTCGCCTCCAAGCAAGTAAAGACGGAACTCGCAACTGTTAAGGAAGGCCTTTTCCTCGGATGATAAATTCTTCGAACCTTTCACAAAAAGCACGTTGACTATCTTGTTGACCTGGGTTATTGCTTCCTCGGCAGAATAGTTCGTCTCCATGGCAAGAATACCGAGACGTCCGAAGGCGACTGAGTTCACATAAGCTGAATTCTCTTTGACACTGGCGCTTGCACCGGACATATAGTCTTCCGGTTCATCCATGAAAATCCTGAAATTGGTCTGGTAGAATTTCAGATATATTCCCGTAGCATGACGGATCTGATGATTCTCGTCCAACTGAGAAGAGCCAGAAGAGAAGAAAAGCAGGTTGGTATTGGCATCGCTTCCGAATGCCTTCTTTATCTCGTTATATGAGGTAAACTGTTCAACGCTGTAGCTGAACTCGCCGTACTGGCTGAAAGTTCCGGAATCGATTACGCTGTTCGCATAAGAGAGAAAAGCTGTATTGGACGGCCTGTCTATAGTTCTCGGTGCGACTCCATACAGAGAAGACGAGAGTGTAATCGGGGATTTCTGTCCGGATACCGGAGTGTATTGGCAATCAGCAATGGAGTTCTTCTTTACTACATTGCCGACCCATATATGCGGCCTGGTTTCCGGAATCACCACAGTTTCATAACAGCTCACATCAATATCTCTGTCGAAGATACCAGTCCCGGGAGCGACCTTTGTGCAGGCTGACTCCGCCATGGATTCCGAGAGCACAAAGTTTCCTTCGTTTCGCCCTGCGATTATGGAGATTGCCGGGACTTCATCTATCTCGACCGGCTCAGGTTCAAAGGCAATCTCTTTTGAGCATGAAGCCATAATCAGTACAGGGAGCAGATATAACGCTATCTTTTTCATATACAAAATCACTTAATTACATGAATTGGAAACTCTGTTTCTTTCGCCATTCCAAGGATAGGGAATCCTATGACAGTATATTCAGGGTCGGATAAGGCATTCGAAGGCTCGAGAGAGTAAGTATAGTAGGTAGTGTATTTATCCCTCGGATTATCTACCGGCATCATCAGCCTTTCACCAGGGAAGCCGAAATCGTTTCCTTCAGAAGTATAGGACCCCGGAGCATCGATTTTCCATAAGTACTGAGTCGACTTCATAGTATTACGGGCTAAGTTGAGATGGGATGTATTCGTTGTCCTATGTCTTGGAAAGAAATACTCTGTAAATTCTTCTGTCTTGACCCGGAAAGTGATACCGGGATAGGCAATGATAGGATGCCTTTCCCTGTCACGATAGAAAGCGATATAGATATCTCCCATGATCTCATAGCCGGTCATCCCGTCTGACAAATAAGAACTATGCGTCGTTCTTTCAAGCAGAAGTTCAGCATATACATGATCATATGATACAACCATCTCGAAATCGATTCCGAACCTTGAATCATCTTTCATATTGTTGAACGAGCACATGATCGGGACTCCTGGAGAATCACTGCTGAAGGTCCCCAGGTTGATATCATGGATACTGCGGATAAAGTCCTCGGCCGAATGGATATTTACGACCTCGTCATTAGTAGCGCCAGCGTAATATATCTTGAGAGTACTGCTGTTGAGGAAACTGATTTCTTCTTCCGTCAAAGTAGTTGTGGATGAAGAGAACAGCTTCTTTACGACACGCTTCATATATGAATATGAGTAAGAGGCCGAATAGTTGGTCTCGAGAGTCATGATTCCCAACCTTCCGTAAGAGATTGAATTAAGATATACGAGATTGTCCTTCTCAGCTTCGGTATAGCCATCGTAGCACGATACTGGAGCATCCATCGATACAGTGAAACTGGTCTGATAGAATTTCACATAGATGCCGGTTGCCTTTGTTATACGGTCTTCCTCGCCTTCGGTTGTCGTCGTTGTCTTCTTGAACCAGCTTCTGGTGCTGGAATTATTGCCGAACAGCAACTTCAGCTCATTATAAGAGGAGAACTGTCCCATCGTAAATTCAAGCTGTTCAGACTGGGTAAAACGACCTTCGTTTATAATCTCATTCAGATTCGAGGTATAGGAGCTGAGCACCGGCGAAGCCATCTGCTTTGGCTCGGCACCTACCAGACTCGGAACGATAGTATATGGATCCCCCTTGAAGCCGACGCTCACATACGATCCATCGACGACAGAACTCTTTCTGAACACCTTCCCGACTACGAGATGCGGATAGAGGCTCTGGGAGATGACCTGATCATAAACTTTCTCGATCCGTGTCATGTCGGAAGACTTGGTGGCAGCCGTCTCGTTGCCGTCTGAATCTATGATGTTTCCTTCAGATCTTGGAACAACGATCTTTACGACCGGAGTCTCGGACGGAGTAGTTTCTGACGGAGTATCTAACTCGTCGATATAGGCTGTTTTGTTACAGCCTATAATCGACAGGAAAATCAGTAGGTATATACTGCGTTTCATAGAAGCGGAAGGCTAGAATGACGAGGTATATACAGAGTCATCCACAACACGGTTGGCAGTAAAGAAAATCGGAACGCCAGGAGTTTCTGCAGTGAACTCGCCGCCGTTTACAATGAACTCAGAGAACTTATCGAAGCCAGTAAAGGTCTGGCAAACATCAGCACCTGCACCACCGGAAATAAGAATGCGGATAGTCGCTTTCTCAAGGAGTTCCTTGTTTTCAGCGGAAAGATTGAGCTCGCCACCGAATTTTCCTACAGTGAGAGCAGCCTTGAACGCGGTCTTAAGCTCCTCATAAGAATACTCGCTCTCTATAGCGATAATACCCATACGGCCATAAGTGATAGAGTTGACATATACAGGATCTTTTGAAGCAACCTCATCATAACGATCATCATCTGCAAATACATTACCATCATAAGGATAATCCATGATTACAGAGAAGTTTTTCTGCACGATACGGGCAAAAAGACCAGATTTGGCATTGATCTTATCATAATTTGCAGAAGCATCAAGCTTGAAGATATTAGCTACATTGACATTTGCTCCGAAGGCAAGCTTGAGTTCGTTATATTTTGTGAACTGCCTGAAATCATATTCAAAAGATTCCAGCTGCTTTCCGGAAAAATACGGAGAATTGATAGCAGCCTGCAAGGATCTGCCCACAGATGATTTGGTCGGTCTATCGATAGTATCGAAATAATAACGAGGGAAAGTATAAGTCACTTCAATCGGGTCAAGAGCTCCTGATATGCGTTTGAAGCTAAGATCATTAATGGAAGCTCCCTCATATACAGCACTCAAATATACATTAGCGCTGGTAACCGCCATTTCCATACTGCTGTTACCAGCTTTGGTGTCCGAGTATGGGTGGTAGGATTCATCCCATTCGAGTGAGGAATAAGATTCCTGCTGAGGGACAGTTTCATTGTTGACAGGTGTCTGGATTTCTTCTTTGTTGCAGGAAGCAACTGAAACGAGCATGGCAGCTACTGCCGCGCATCCGAATAAATTTAAATGTTTCATATTTATTATAATTAAAAGGGTTAATTATCATGCATCAACTCAGAGGATATCCTCCGACAGCAAAGGTATGGACTAGGAAGCGGACAGCCAAAAATTCGGGCTATTTTACCCTAACGGGAGTACACTCTGAAAACGCCCCAGAAACGCACTGTAAGGACTTTTTTCCATCCCCATTAGAATCAAAAACTAACGCGCATATATAAGCATCTGAATATCAGCTGATTAAAATTTCCAAACGTTAGACAGTTTTTACACTTACACAAACAACTACATATCAAACATTTATATCACGAATCAGCCTTACTGCCAAATCTTTTTAGAACTGAATAGTAATGTTTGTAACTAATCTTGTGATTCTGGCAATATCGGTCAGTTCCAAGGATTTCTTCTCGTGTCATCATCTGCATCCGTTTTTATAAAAAAAGCGGGTCAAAATTGACCCGCTTGGCATTAATGGTAAGAAATATCGTATTCATCAAGCTAGTTTACATAGACGACCCGCACAGTACCTACTTCTGTTTCCGGATCTTCTACACCCAACACTTTATAATCCTCTGTCGGAACTAAGTAGTATGAGTAGAATATTTCTGTCCCCTCGCGCTGTGGAAACTCTGGCTTGATCGCTTTCGTTTCAGGTATGACCGGCATATCACAATTGACCGGATAATACAGATAAGATGGGACATCACCCTTCCAAAATACCTTTGTCGTATTTTGTTTGTTATTTACATAGTATTCATTCTCAACTGATTCAAAGCTATACGGGGTTGTAGTTCTTGTTTTTTTCACAACCCTTATTTTGAATCCAATATCCGAAGGGGCAATTGCAGGGACTTTGTCCTCATTACTATAGCAATACACATAAAGGTCACCAAGAATTACTGCACTCGGCAAATCATAAATATTTGCAGGAGAACCATAGTTATGTGCAACAAGCTCTGCATAGACAGGAACTCTTTCATATTTTATAGCAAACTTTATATTAAATGGAGAACCATCCGAGAGCTTATTAAACGTACATAAAATTGGTGTTCCCGGGCTCTCTACAGTAAAAGTATCCTTCCGCACATACTCCATAAAAGCATCGAGACCTGCAAAAGTCTTTACTGCCTCCGATCCATCGCCCCCAACCAGATACAACCTAAAGTCGCAACTGTTTATATAGTTCTTTTCTTCCTTCGTGAAATTGACATTATTCTTAAATAAGACATTCTTTATTATTTTGTTTGTATAGGAAACGGCAGAGTCTACTGCATAATTTGTTTCCATTGTAAGAATACCAAGGCGGCCATAAGTAATAGAGTTGACATAAACAGATGAATTGCGAAGTTCCTGGTCGAGATCCGGGATATAATTCGGTCCTGGGTCATCCATGAACACCTTGAAACTTGTCTGGTAGAATTTTACGCAAAGGCCTGTTGCCTTTTTGATATGATAAGTTTCTTTAACGGACTCCTTGTTCTTCGAAAATAATATGGAATTAGTATTCACATTACTTCCGAAGACCTGTTTAAGTTCATCATATGAACTAAACTGAGTAAGAGCAAATTTGGAGTCTTCATTCATCTGAAGATTACCCCGCTCTATCACATCTCTCACATAACGAAGATAAGCTGAATTGGAAGGTCGGCTAATAGTAGTCGGAGGTACACCATACAATGAAGTAGACACTGTGATCGGGCTCTTAGTCCCAGACACAGGTGTAAAATCACAACCGGGAACAGAATCCGCTTTTAAGACATTGCCTAGCCACATATGGGACGCCATTTCAGGCATAACTACCATCTCATTACTATTTACTATTAGATCTGCGCCGTATTCAGCAGCAGACCCTTTAGTAAGCATCTTTTCATTACAGAATATATTACCCTCAATCCGAGGTGCAATTATTTCTATTACAGGGCTATTATCCACAAGCTTTGCGGGCTCATCTGATAACACCTCTCCTTTATCACATGATAGCACCAATATCAAAGCGCAGGGAATTAAATAATTTTTCATGGCAATATAAACTAGAAATGAAGGACTTCTCTTTCCATTCCGCTAATAGGGGAACCGATAACTGTATATTCTGTCGATGGAAGCAAAGAATAAGTATAATACTTATTATAACTGCCACGCGTATCTATAGCAGGAGCCATCAGTCCTAGGCTTGGACGGTCCGGATTACTTTCACCCCTCCATATTATTGATTCTACCGCGTCGTCTCTCCATAAAGAAGAACAATTACGTGCAGTATTCTTGAAATAATAATTCTTAGATTTCGTGCTCGTAAAACGCTTCGGAGAGAAATGCTCGGTAAATTCCTCTTCTTTTATTCCGAAACTTATCTGAGGGTAAGCAATTATCGGATATTTACCTGCGGGATCTCTAAAGAAAGAAACATATATATCACCTGTACGACAAAAACTGTTTTCATTATTAAGATAATTTTCAGTACGCGCATTCTTTTCTTCCAACCTTACATAAACAGGATCGTATGAGACTGTCATATGGAAATCGAAGCCGAAACGGGTATTGTCTTTTACATTATTGAAAGAATAGAATATAGGAACCCCCGGGTTAGCTTTAGTAAAGTCTCCAGCATTGGAGAACCCGCTCAAGAAAGATTCCAAATCTAACTTAATCGGGAAAGGAGTACCCGCCGCACAGATTAGTATAGTAGATCTCTCAAGGAATTGTTCCTCTTCTATTGTCAGCGAAGTCGTTTTTTCCTTGAAAAACTTCCGGACTATCTTTGTAATGTTTTTATAAGAGGCGGAGGCTGTATAATCTGTCTCCAATACTACAAGTCCCATTCGGCCGTAAGTTACGGAATTCAGATATAAAGCATCCGATTTATCGTTAATACCCATGAAATCATAACAGGAGACAGGACTAATCATACTCACCGTAAAGCTTGGCTGGAATACTTTTAAATAGATCCCTGTAGCGGAATCGATCGTTCCTGAACCCCCGTTAGCATTATTCTTCTTGAACAATTCTCCAATATTAACATTAGCTCCGACAACAGATTTCAGTTCATCATATGAAGCAAACTGCCCCATGGTAAACTGAACTTCTCCAGTAGGAATGGAATCAGCCTCTTCAATCATACTACTTATATTCGATAAATATTTACTATATGTCGAAATATTCATTTCTTTTTCACTGGTACCAGGCAGATCCGACACAATAGAATAGCTGTCACCCTGGTATCTTATATTCGCGTATGTGCCGGAAATAACTCCTGAGCGAGAAAACAATTGGCCGACGTATAAAGCTCTAGGAACAGCTATTGCCATCTGATTGTAGACTGTAACAGTATTTGGACCTGATGCTTTTGTTAGTTCAGCATTATCCTCCTCCGCAGTAAGTTCATTACCATAGGTTCTGTTTGCCTTAATCTCGATTACCGGATTGGCGACAGGATCTTCAAGACACTCCTGAATTATATAAGCGCCTTCGGCCGGGATTTCTTCTTTGTTGCAGGAAGCAACTGAAACGAGCATGGCAGCTACTGCCGCGCATCCGAATAAATTTAAATGTTTCATATTTATTATAATAAAAGGGTTAATTATCATGCATCAACTCAGAGGATATCCTCCGACAGCAAAGGTATGGACTAGGAAGCGGACAGCCAAAAATTCGGGCTATTTTACCCTAACGGGAGTTCACCCCAAAAACGCCCCAGAAACGCACTGTAAGGACTTTTTTCCATCTCCATTAGAATCAAAAACTAACGTGAATAAATAAGCATCTGAATATCAACTGATTAAAATTTCCGAACGTTAGACATTATTTTAAACACGCAATCAACTACATATCAGACACTTATATCGCAAATCAATCGATATTGCAAAAAAGAGACATCCGGATTAATCCGGATGTCTCTTTAAAGGAAGGCTGAATAAACAGCGTTATTTCCGACTCTATTTAGAACTGAATAGTAATAGTATATCTTCAAGGGCTGCTTCGGAACCAACTTCATTCACGTCGTCTTTGACCTGCATTAGTTTTTGATTTCATTAATTTGGATAATAAAAGAAAGAGTTTGGTGATACACCAAACTCTTTCTTCATAATTAGATTATTGAATTCTGTTAACGAGGGAATTCGAATATTACTGTGTCACCTCCGAAGGAGTATTTGTCCCATTTTGTACCGAAGGTAAATTCGATGGTATTGTACAGAGTGTCAATTTCTCCGTCGCATGATACCATATAAGCATCGAATGTACCATAGCTTCCATAGGTAAAACCAGGACACATTATCTGGTCAGGGATGATAAGGGAGTAATCAGCCTTATTAATCCAGATGGTAAACGAATCGCCTCCGAACCAGAAGTCGCCTTCAAATTTCAGTCCAACCAGATCTTCTACATTTGCTCCAGCTGGAATCCATTTTGCCTCTGGTTTATTGTTAACCTGTGAGACTTTCATGGAACCTTCGTCTCCTCCATCCATCGAGAACGGAATGTCATCACCTTGGAACTTATCCAGCTGCAATGGAGCAAAAGCTGTATAGGACGCCCTATATGAGAAGCTGGATCCGTCCTCAAGTTTCCAGGAGGTGAAACTCGTATTGTTGAATCCGCCAAGTTTCGACCATCCGTTTACCTGAGTACCACTCTTAAGAGTATAGCAAGGGGTGTATTCAATCTTGTCTCCAACGTTGATCGTGCTGATGCCAAGCTTGCTTGCAACATCCTTGATGTCAATCTTGACAGTGTCAGGGAAAGACTTAATGCCTTCCGCTATAATTGCACTTTTCTTATTTCTGTTGCCATCGGTATAGACAGCCATTACCTGAGCTTCCTCAAACATTGAATAGTCTCCCTGATAAATTGGAAGATCAAGCTTGACTTTATAGTTTCCGGAGTTCATATCTGTCGACAGGATTCCATCAGATCCAGGAACCTTGCTGATAGATATCACGACACCGTGCTCTGTCCCTTCGAGATCGTAAGGGAGCTTCTGATCGCAGCCGCAGAAGAGGGCTCCGAGCGCAATCATTGCAAATATCTTATTGATTTTCATAATCTCTTGATTTACTTTGGTTGAACTACTTGTCCCAGAACACAGTCTTGACGGCAACCGTCCTTGAAGAGTTGGAAACGTGAGGGTTTGTGTCTACCTCATTCTGAGGATACCAGAGTATTCTAGGATAATCCAGGATAGTGACAAGTTCAAAAGAGGAAAGACTCTGGGTTGCCTCTTTTGTCTGGGCGTAAGGTGTCCAAGCCATATTATTCTCGTCACCCTTGAAAAGCTTAGGATAACCGGTACGACGGATATCGTTGTAAGCCTCGATAGGGTTATAGAAGTTGGCAATCCATTTCTCCGTCATGACGATCTCAAGCTTTCCTTCAGCGGAAGCGGCGTCATATTTATAGATGACAGCATCCACAAAGGCCTGGGCATCATCTGAAGAAATAAGCGGGGCAGAAGCGTCGCAAATCGAAGTAACAGCGTTGACATGGGCAATCGAAGCCTTGATACCATCTTCGAGGTATTTTTTGGCATCTCCATTGATTTCTCCTGCAAGAACAAGTTCCGCAAGCATGAAAGGAACAGAATAAGCCTGAAGCATCTTGTCCGGAGCGCAGCCGCTACCGTCCTTAGAAGTGATCTTGCCGCCATTTCCATCGTCATATTTACCACCGATCGGATAAATGCCAAGAGCAGTCATGGAGGATTCCTGAGTACTGCTGGTGTATCCTGAGTTAGATCCCATCATGATGGAGATAAACGCTCCGTCACGGTAGTCAGTGATATTTAAAGCATCAGAAGTAGCAGTAGACTGGTTGAACCAGTAATATTTGCAACGCGGGTCGCTGATACCTCTGAGAGGATTGTCCTTGAAGTTGTAGGTAAGACCATTCATTGTTTCGTAAAGCCATGGGCTGATCCAGTTTCCTTTCTGACCACCCTGATACTCGTCTACGTACCCCTGATTCCTCTCATCGGAAGGGGATGTAGCCGAAGTGTGAGGGTACTGAAGGTCTTCGCCGTTACCGATGAAGTTGCCTTCTGCAACAAGAGCAGTAAGAGCTGACTGCCATCCCTCAATCTCATCCTTGGCCAGACGGGACTGAACCAGGATACGGAGTTTGAGCGTATTTGCGGCTTTGATCCACTTCTCGACATCTCCGTTATAGAAGAGATCGTTAGCGCCAGGCTTATGGGCATTTGCAGCCTCTTTATCCTTAAAATTGGCTATAGCCGTATCAAGGCTCTTGAGAAGGTCGTTGTAGATATCGGCGCTCTTGTCGAGTTCCGGAGTGATGAATTCAGGATTGTTGGCCTGGCTGTAAGGAATGTCTCCCCACAGGTCAGTAGCGCCAAGATAAAGATATGCGCGAAGGACTCTGCCTATACCGGCATAATAAGATTCGCCTTCGGCTTCGCCGACTTCGATAAGCTTATCGGTATTCTTGATTCCGTAACGATACAACTGACTCCAAGTATTGGTCAGTGTAGCGTATCCTGCGTCAAGCGAATAGTTGTCTGTCTCTCGGCTGACAGTATGGTGGACATAAGAAGAGAAGTTCGAGTTCAGATAATCTCCAGGACCGTATGTATATGCAGTCTCGTATTCGGCAGCAGTAAGAAGCTGCTCGATATCGAGCTCAGTTACATCATACGGGTCCTTGTTTATGTCAAGACTGCAACTTCCGAGGGAAAGGGCTACAAGTGCCGTGCCCAGGATGTTAAATATCTTTCTTTTCATTTTTTCAGCAATTAGAAGGTTAACTTGACATTGAATGCAAATCTTCTGGTAGACGGAGCAGAAGTATAGTCGATACCCTGGACGTTGGTCTCACCATAAGAGTTCACAACCGGATCATAGTTTGAATACTTTGGTACATTAGGAGCGTAGAACCAGAGGTTCCTTCCTACAACACCGAATTCAACTCCGGAAAGAGGAAGCTTGGCAATAAGCTTCTTAGGAAGTGCATAGGACAAAGTAACCTCGCGGAGACGGAGGACTGTCGCATCATAGGTTGCTACCTCGTCACAAGAGTTGATAGCGTAGGTAGAATATGTTCCGCTTGAGAACCAGAGGTCGGCCTCGGCGATTGCTGTAGTATTCGGAATCTTATTATTGTTTTCATCAAGATAAGGCTCCAGAGTATTAGGATTGGCATATACACCAGGGATTATTCTGGAACCGAGACGGTCCTCCGTATCCTTGGTCACACCACGGCCGAGAAGGTCTGTAAGATAGGTCGAATAAACGCAACCGCCCTTCTGGAAGTCGAACATTACTCCAAGAGAAAGTCCTTTCCACTTGAAGGTGTTGATCATTGATACCTTGTAATCAGGATTTGGATCTCCGATGAAACCATACTCCTTGTCGTTGATATACATACCGGTTGAAGGATCCACAAGAGGATTGCCTTCGTCGTCACGTGCGAGCTTCTCTCCTTCAAGGATACCATAAGGCTGACCTACTACAAGGACAGGTTTAGGATTGGCGAAGTCACCTCCGACATTGATCTTATCGACGCCTTCAGCAAGGCTGAGGACCTTGGACTTGTTCTGGGTGAATGTAGTATAGATGCTCCAGCTGAAGTCTGCGGATACGACAGGATAGAGATCGAGACCGAGCTCATATCCTCTGTTGCGGATAGAACCGAAGTTGGTGACGTAACTACCATATCCGGTAGAAGGTGCAGATGTCTTCTGTCCGATCTGATCCTCTGAGATACGGTTATAGAAAGTACCGTCGAATCCGATTCTGCCTTCGAATAGCTTCAACTCAAGACCAGTCTCAAACTCCGAGGTAAACTCAGGAGAAAGGTTCTCGTCGTAAAGAGTCGTAGGAAGCTCCATAAGAGGCTGTCCCATATATGGATAACCGGTGACATAGGTTCCATTATTGTAATAAGGAGAAGCATCATTACCTACCCTGGCCCAGCTGGCACGCACCTTACCGAAGTTAAGCACGCTGCTCTTGATATCGAGTGCCTCTGTGAACACAACAGAACCAGAGACTGCCGGGTAGAAGTAAGTATTGTTCTTCAAAGGAAGAGTGGAAGACTTGTCCATACGTCCCGAGAGGTTGAGGAAGGCCCAGTTCTTATAGTTAAGAAGGACATCGGCAAATATACCCCACTTGCGGAAACGCCTATACTCTTCAGCGCCTTTCTGGCTCTTGGTATTTCCTATGCTGAAGATGTTCTTGTTGACAATCTCCAGTCCATCATACTGCTCGGTCTCCCATGTAGTCTGGTTATAGTTATGACCGAGAGTTGCACGGACATTGAAGTCTTCTATCTGCTTTTCTGCAGTAAGGAGCACTGTCTGCTCCAGAGCATCATGGCTATAGTTTCTCTTTCTGATGAAACCCTTGCCTGCATATCCACGGGAACCGAGGTTGATGACAGTTCTTGCGTCATTGTCATAATCATTATAACCGACAGTATAGTCGAAAGAAAGCCAATCGAGGATCTTATAGGTAAAATTGAAATTGGCCACTGTTCTTCTCTGGACAGAAGCGACTTTATCGTTCTCCCATGCCCAGTAAGGGTTATTGGCCTGTGAAGAAATCTGGAAAAGAAGGTTTCTTCCGTCGAGGGTCTGATAAGGGAAATTCTGGATATCCCAGCTACGAGGCATGATGAACGCACGGGCAAGGGATGACTGGCCACCGAGTTCGGCGCTTGACTGGTTATTACCATAAAGAGGGCTGTCCTGAGTCGTATAGGTATAAGCGAGGCTGCCACCGATTCTGAGACGGTTGTTGAGCTGCTGGTTTCCGCCGACGCTGAATGCATAACGGTCGAAATCGGAACCAGGGATGTAGCTGTTCTGGTCCGTATATGATAAGGTGACGTTGAAGTTACCCTTATCGTTCACACTCTGAAGGTTGATAGAGTGGTCAGAAAGGACTCCGGTACGGAACAGATCCTTTACGTTGTTAGGATATGCCTTGTACGGAATCTTTCCCTCAAGGTCAGGATAAAGCTCGAGGGCGAGACCCGGATACTGTGCGGCAATATCAGAATACATAGAAATTGTAGCGCCTTCAGTGAAAGGAGCTCCCCATGATCCATTTGATCCGGCGAATTCGAAGTTGGAACCCTGACCATACTTGTTCTGGTAATCAGGAAGGGAACCGATAGTCTCGAGAGCGACAGAACCGGTATAGGTCACACTGTAACCCTTATTGGCCTTCTTGTTGTGGGAACCGGACTTGGTTGTGATAAGCACGACGCCGTTGGCGGCACGTGAACCGTAAAGAACGGCTGCGGCTGCACCCTTGAGCACGTTCATTGACTCGATGTCGTTAGGGTCGAGAGTTGAAAGACCTGAGGTGAAGGCTGCGCCGATTTCACCTGCACGGTCGCGGGATCCCATACCTTCATTACTGTAAGGCACACCGTCAACGACATAAAGAGGCTGGTTGTTTCCGAGGAAGGAAGAGTTACCACGGATAGTTATACGGGTTGCACCACCGGCATCTCCGGAAGGAGCGGAAACATTGACACCTGCAATCTTTCCATCAAGAGCACGGAGAAGGTCCGGCTCAGCCTTCTGGATAGCTTCATCAGCATCCACCTTGGTTACGGAATAACCGAGGGAACGCTCTGAACGCTGGATACCAACGGCAGTGACAACTGATTCGTCGATCAAAAGATTGTCCTGGACAAGAGAGACATTGACAATGCGTCTTCCCTCAACAGGGACCGAAACTTCCTTGAAACCAAGGCATGAAAACAAAAGTGTCGCGTCTTTGTCGGCTTTGATGAAATAAGCACCATTCTCATCAGTCATGGTACCATTTGTAGCTCCCTGGACGGATACTACGACACCAGCGATTGGAGACTGGTCATCAGCGGATACGACGACACCGCTAACTTCGCTTTGGGCGAACGCCCCAATGCATACGAACAGCATTGAGAGCATCAAAAGAAATGATTTTTTACCCATAGTTTTTAACATAATTTTCAGATACAAGTTTTAGATTTGTACCAATACACTACTAATCGTTTGTTTTTATAACATTCGAATGTGCAAAGATTGGAAACAAATTTCAATTTTGCAAATAAGTATAACCAGTCAGAAACTACGTTATATTAAGCTATTTCAGCCGGATTCAGCGTTTTTGGATACAATAAAACGAAAACGGCGTAACGATTCATAACTAAAACAAGAAAATCAGTTACGAATCATTATCAAAATATTTTTTTATGTAATATATCTTTGGAAAGACAGCATATAAAAAGGAGCAGATCATCACGACCTGCTCCTTTAAAAATTCTACTTACTCAATATTATTTATCTATGCTTATGTTACTTTTTTATATTACCATTTCCGTGCCAAATCGTCTGAAATATGAAATGAAAACACTATATTTGTAAATATGAGAGATTTCACATACTACGCACCGACCGAAGTCGCCTTCGGAAAAGACAGCGAATCGAAGATCGGTCCGCTCGTCAGCAAGTACAACGGAAAGAAGGTCCTGCTTCATTACGGCGGTAAAAGTGCCGAAAGGTCAGGACTCCTCGATGTGGTACGCGCCAGCCTCAGAAAAGTCGGCGCAGGCTTCGTCGAACTCGGAGGCGTAGTGCCTAATCCTCTGTTGTCCAAGGTCCGCGAAGGCATAGACCTTTGCCGAAAGGAGAAGGTTGACTTCATTCTGGCAGTCGGCGGCGGCAGCGTCATCGACTCGTCGAAGGCCATCGCGATCGGAGTTCCGTACAACGGCGATGTCTGGGACTTCTTTACCGGAAAGGCAGCTCCGGATGCGGCTCTTCCGCTCGGAGTTGTCCTGACCATCCCGGCTGCCGGCAGCGAGATGAGCGACAGTCTCGTGGTCACCAACGGAGACGGGGGCTGGAAGCGCTCCTGCGGCTCATACCTGCTACGGCCGAAGTTCGCCGTCATGAACCCGGTACGGACGTTCACCCTGCCGCCGTTCCAGACGGCCTGCGGAATCACTGACATGATCATGCATACGATGGAGAGGTATTTCTCCCTCGACGACGATATGACCATAACCGACAATCTGGCAGAGGCGCTGATCCGGACTGTCATGGACATGGCACCGCGGGTTCTGGCGAACCCGGAGGACTACCATGCGCGGGCGCAGATAATGTGGGCCGGGAGTCTGGCGCACAACGACTTGACAGGCTGCGGCACCACGGGAGACTGGGCGACCCACGATCTGGAGCATGAACTCAGCGGCATGTTCGATGTCGCTCATGGAGCCGGTCTGGCAGCGCTTTGGGGATCTTGGGCACGATATGTGAAAGAATGTAGACTGAGTCGCTTCGTGCGTTTCGCAGTCAATGTAATGGGGGTTCCGAATGACTTTACGGACCCTGAGGGAACGGCCCTTCGCGGTATCGAGGCGATGGAGCGGTTCTTCGCCGGTATCGGGATGCCTACCAGCATCCATGAGCTTATCGGCAGAGAGATTTCCGACGGCGAGCTTGCCGAGCTGGCACGCAAGGCCAGCAATGGAGGGACGACTACTGTCGGAAGTTTCCGTGTACTTAAACTTCAAGATATGGAAAACATCTACAAAATGGCAAAATAACTATGAAAATAATTAAAGACGCCTCCTTCGGCGGAGAGCGGCCGTTGTTCGGTATCAGCGACAGCCGATTGGAGAATATTACCATTACGGATGGAGAGTCCGGAATAAAGTGTTGTTCCAACATCGAGGTTTCCGGAAGCAAGTTTTACGGCAAGTACCCTCTGTGGCACGTTGACGGAAGCATTATACGGGATTGTTACTTCGCACCGGGATCGCGGTCCGCGATCTGGTACAGCAATAATATGACCATGAAGGACTGCATCATCGACGGTCCGAAGTTTTTCCGCGAGATGAACGGGCTGACGCTTGAGAATGTCACGATCAATGATGCCGACGAGACGTTCTGGAAGGTCGACAATCTCAAGCTGAAGAATGTCGTCCTTCATGACGGCACGTATCCGTTCATGTTCAGCAGCAATATATATGTGGACGGGCTGAAGAGCGATTCGAAGTATGTATTCCAGTACTGCAAGTACGTAGAGGTGCATAACGCGAATATTCTGACTAAGGATTCTTTCTGGGAGTGCGAGAATGTCACGGTCTACGACTCGGTGCTTGACGGGGAGTATCTCGCCTGGCATTCGAAGAACGTACGGCTTGTGCGTTGCCACATCGCCGGCGAGCAGCCTCTGTGCTATATGGACGGAATCATCCTGGAGGACTGCACCTTCGACGAGGCCTGCGACCGCGCTTTCGAGGACAGCATCAATATCAACGCCAGCATCAAAGGCGCCATCACGGAAATCAAGAATCCAGTCTCCGGTATCATCACCGCCGACAAGATCGGCCGCATAACTTACGACCAGTACGCCCTCGGCCGTGACTGCATCATCTCCGAGACGGATCTGGGATAGGTAATTATCGGAAGAGTCTTTCAAGAATTGTATCCGGAAGCCCAAGTAGCCTGCCTATCTGGGCTTTTTCTATATAGTATTTACGCTTAAGGATTGAAGCCATTGATATCAGCTGGTCCGAGGATAGTCTGGATTCAAGTCTGTTTTTAACGAGTTGACGGGTATGAGGAGTTTGCACATTAAAAATCATGTTTAAATTTCATCGTCTGTTTTAGAATCAGTTACGTTTTCATACATTTGCCGACAACGCATATTAGCGGTGATTGACAATTATTATGAACGATGAATTTTGGTTAGTGACCACCGAGCACCTGGAAGACAGGCTCTGGTTCAGGGATGGGGAAGATTTTAAGGCGGGGATGAATTTTGTCCCTATTATAGCGTTTGAGGAAAAGGTTGACGTGGTGGCGTTCATATTGATGTCAAACCACGTCCATTTCATTCTGCATTGCTCG
>JAEEGL013761915.1_pt1 | contig 46243 bp, 46 predicted proteins | sample 9134231 | NCBI WGS metagenome assembly JAEEGL01 (sample SAMN16246548, study PRJNA631951) | gut metagenome | biome: gut microbiome; feature: rumen; material: fiber-attached | host: Bos | place: Iran: Karaj | collected 2018-10 | reverse complement strand
TTGTTGGAGGTGCCTGGCGGATTCGAACCGCCGTGCACGGTTTTGCAGACCGGTGACTAAGCCACTCATCCAAGGCACCACTTTTAGAAAAGCGTTGCAAAGGTACAATGTTTATTGCAATCTACCAAATGCAGTCGCATTTTTTTTACTTTTCAGTATGATTGTCGGGGTGACCCGACTCGAACGGGCGACCACCTGGTCCCAAACCAGGTGCGCTACCAACTGCGCTACACCCCGAATCTCTTCACGCTCTCGTGAAAAGCGATGCAAAGGTACTTCAATAATTTCAATTGTGCAAGAAACTCCTCTGTTTTTTTTTCTTTTTGTGCCCTATAATTATTTTATTTTAAATATAATTAGGTATATTCTATTTTATCTGTATTTTTGCATGTAAAACGATTGTAAACTTAACAAAGGATTAACAACAAATCAACTTACAAATTACAAAATGAAAAAGTACAATTTTAATGCTGGTCCATCAATACTTCCTCGCGAAGTGATGGAAGCTACCGCAGCCGCTTGTCTTGAGTTTGAAGGAAGTGGCTTATCTTTGATGGAAACAAGTCATCGTGCAAAGAATTTCCAACCAGTTGTCGATGAGACTGTAGCTCTTTTCAAGGAACTTTTGGATATTCCTGAAGGGTATAGTGTAATTCTCCTTGGCGGTGGTGCCAGCCTTGAGTTCTGTATGATTCCCTACAACTTCCTTGAGAAGAAAGCTGCTTATCTGAATACTGGTGTTTGGGCAACTAAGGCTGAGAAAGAAGCTAAATTATTTGGAGAAGTTGTTGAGGTTGCTTCAAGCAAGGACAAGAATTTTACATATATTCCCCAGAATTTTGAGATTCCAACAGATGCTGATTATCTGCATATTACTAGCAATAATACTATATATGGAACAGAGTTACGTAAGGATTTGGATTCGCCAATTCCTGTTATTGCTGATATGAGTAGTGATATCTTCTCTCGTCCCGTTGACGTTAGCAAGTATGGTATGATTTATGGCGGTGCCCAGAAGAATCTTTCTATGGCAGGTGTAACCTTTGTTGTTATAAAGGAAGATCTGTTGGGCAAAGTAAGTCGTCCCATTCCTACTATGTTGGATTATCGTACCCATATAAAGAAAGGTAGTATGTTTAATACGCCTCCAACAGTTCCCATCTACTGTGCTCTTCAGAATCTGAAGTGGATTAAGAAGCAGGGTGGTGTAGAGGCTATGGCAAAGTTGGCTCAGCAGCGTGCTGAGATTGTTTATGGCGAGATTGACCGCAACAAGTTGTTTGTTGGTACAGCAGAAGAAGATAGTCGTTCATTGATGAACCTAACCTTTGTTCTGAAGCCCGAATATCAGGATTTGCAGGATGAGTTCATGGCCTTTGCAACAGAGAAAGGTATGGTTGGTGTTAAGGGGCACCGTGATGTAGGTGGTTTCCGTGCTAGTTGCTATAATGCCATGAGTATAGAGGGCTGCCAAGCTCTTGTCGCTTGCATGAAAGAATTTGAGGCAAAACATTAATTTGTTTACAGTTTACAGTTGAAATTAAAGAAATCTATGAAAGTTCTTATTGCAACAGAGAAACCATTCAGCAAGGTAGCTGTAGATGGTATTAAGGCTGTAACAGATGCAGCTGGATATGAATTGGCTTTACTTGAAAAATATACAGAAAAGAAGCAGTTATTAGATGCTGTGGCCGATGTGGACGCTTTGATTATTCGTTCCGACAAGGTTGATGCAGAGGTGTTGGATGCTGCCAAGAATCTAAAGATTGTGGTTCGTGCTGGTGCCGGTTATGACAATATTGATTTGGCTGCTGCTACAGCTCATAATGTTGTAGCTATGAATACGCCTGGTCAAAATGCAAATAGCGTCGCTGAATTGGTGTTCGGTCTTTTAGTATATGGAGTTCGTAACTTCTTTAACGGAACCAGCGGTACTGAGTTGCTGGGTAAGAAGTTGGGCATTCTTGCATTTGGAAATGTAGGGCGTAATGTAGCTCGTATAGCTCAGGGTTTTGGCATGGAAGTCGTTGCATACGATGCATTTTGTCCTGCAGAAGTTATTGAGACTGCAGGTGTTAAGGCTGCCAAAAGTCAGGAAGAACTTTTTGAAACATGCGATATTATTTCTCTTCATATACCAGCAACTCCAGAGACAAAGCAGAGCATTAACTATGCTTTGGTGGGTAAGTTGAAGAAAGGTGGCATTCTTGTTAATACAGCTCGAAAGGAAGTTATTGATGAGCCAGATCTTATCAAACTTTTGGAAGAACGTACCGACCTAAAGTATCTTACAGACATTAAGCCGGATGCAGATGCTGAGTTTGCCGAGAAGTTTGCCGGAAGGTACTTTGCAACCCCGAAGAAGATGGGTGCTCAGACAGCCGAAGCAAACGTTAATGCAGGTATAGCAGCTGCCAATCAGATTGTTGGTTTCTTGCGTGATGGTATTTCAAAGTTTAAAGTCAATTAAATATGGCTATCATTAAACCATTTAAAGGATTGCGTCCACCGAAGAACCTTGTAGAACAGGTGGAGAGTCGCCCATACGATGTGCTCGACTCAGAGGAGGCACGTCGTGAAGCGGGTGGTAATGAAAAATCGCTTTATCACATCATTAAGCCAGAAATCGACTTCCCTGTAGGTACCAGCGAATATGATGAGCGTGTTTATGCTCGTGCTGCAGAGAACTTTGCCAAATTCCAAAAGGAAGGTTGGCTTGTTCAGGACGACCAAGAGATGTACTACATTTATGCGCAGACCATGAATGGTAAGACTCAGTACGGGTTAGTTGTTGCTGCAGCTGTAGAGGACTATATGAACGGTATTATCAAGAAGCATGAGTTGACCCGTCGTGACAAAGAGGAAGACCGTATGCGTCACGTTCGTATTAATGATGCCAATTTGGAGCCTGTTTTCTTTGCTTATCCTGACAATACAACGCTCGCCTCTCTAGTTGATCATATTACAGAAGGTAAGCCGGAGTATGATTTCATTGCTCCCATTGATGGGTTTCGCCATCAGTTCTGGTTGGTAAAAGATGCCGATGATATTGCAACGATAACAGACACTTTTGCCAAGATTCCGTATTTGTATATAGCAGACGGACATCATAGAAGTGCAGCTGCAGCTCTTGTTGGAGCAGAGAAGGCGAAGAAAAATCCTAACCATAAGGGTGATGAGGAATATAATTACTTTATGGCCGTATGTTTTCCTGCTAGCCAGCTTACTATTCTTGATTACAACCGTGTGGTAAAGGATTTAAATGGAATGTCGGAAGATCAATTCCTTGCAGCCCTTTCTAAGAACTTTATTGTTGGTTGCCAAGGGTCAGAGCCTTATCGCGCCAAGCAATTGCATGAATTTAGTCTCTATCTTGATGGAAAGTGGTATAGTCTGACTCTCAAGGAAGGGCTTTGTGATGAGTCTGATCCCATAGGAAGTTTGGATGTGAGTATCAGCAGTGATTTGATTCTTGACAAATTGTTGGGCATTAAGGATTTGAGAAGTGATAAGCGTATAGACTTTGTAGGTGGTCTGCGTGGCCTTGAAGAACTGAAGCGACGTGTTGACTCAGGTGAGATGAAGCTTGCTCTTGCACTTTTCCCAGTTTCCATGCAACAGATTATGAACATTGCGGATAGTGGCAACATCATGCCTCCCAAGGCTACATGGTTTGAACCTAAGTTGCGTAGTGGTTTGGTTGTTCACAAACTTTCATGATAGACGAATTTAAGACTATAAAAGATAAAAGTGAAGGGACTTATTCCGAATTGAGGAGTAAGTTCCTCGCTTTTGCTCATCATGTTACCTCTGTAGACGAGGCGATGGCCTTTGTAGAACAATACCAGAAAAAATATTATGATGCACGTCATGTCTGCTGGGCGTATATGATAGGTCCTGAACGAGACACATTCAGAAGTAACGATAATGGAGAACCCAGTGGCACGGCAGGCAAACCTATACTAGGCCAGATTAAAAGTAACGAGCTTACGGATGTCATTATTCTTGTTGTTCGATATTTTGGTGGCGTAAAATTAGGTACAAGTGGATTGATCGTGGCTTATAAGACGGCTGCTGCAGAAGCTATTGCTAATGCTGAGATAGAATTACGTACAGTAGATGAGGAATATACCTTTAGTTTTGAATATCCTCTCATGAATAGTGTACTTAAGGTTGCGCGTAACATGGATGCACGCATTGTAAATCAGTCATATGATATAGATTGCCAAATGACGCTTTCTATCCGAAAGGGTAGAATGCATGAGTTGCAGGAGAAAATAAAGAAGGCGTTGTTTCCTTTTTGATTATTTTAAAATAAACCTCTTAACGGCAACAGCAACTCCATCTTTCTCGTTGCTTTGAGTGATATAGTCGGCAGCTTCCTTTACGACAGTTTGCGCATTAGACATAGCCACACCAAGTCCTGCAAATTTTATCATACTTAAGTCATTGAAGCCGTCTCCGCATACCATCAGTTCTTCACGTTTTAAGTCAAGATGATTCAAAAGATATTCCAAACATTTTGCTTTGTCAATTCCTAATGGTAAGATTTCTAAGAAAAAGGGTTCGCTACGGTAAATGCTCATTTTGCCCTCATAATATGCCACCAGTTCTTTCTCCAGTACACTAAGTTTATCTTCATTGCCAACAATAAGACATTTGGGTTCTGGAAAATTGATTTCGTCAAGGAAACTGTTTAATTTCCGGAGTTTCATCTTGTTTAGTTTTGCTTCATAGCGTACATATTGGTTTTCTATATCTTCGCATGCTATGCAGTTGTCCAGATAACTGAGAATTTTAAAATCCTCAGTATTGCCAACTTTATACAAATGCTTGTAAACGGAAGTGTCAAGTACTTTCTGGTATATGGATTCTCCTGTTGAACAGTCTATGATGAGTCCACCATTAAAGGCCAAAATATATCCACCATAGTCTTTCAGGTGTAACTGTTCTGCCAAAGGCATAATGCCAGGCAAAGGGCGTCCGCTGGCAAGTACTAATCGTATGCCTTTTTGTTGTGCTTGAATTAATACGTCTAAAGTCTGTGGGGTTATCTCTTTCTTGCTATTGGTGAGCGTTCCGTCTAAATCAAGTGCAAGAATCTTATACATTAAATTCCAGGATATGTTTTGAGTTATTCTTCTTCTGTATTCGCTTTGCGCAAAATTAGTGTTGTGGCACCAATGGTTATGATGGATGCATCATCAAGGTAAATACGATCTTGGTCCTTTAGAATCTCATTCATATAGAATGTTCCTGTATTGCTGGGCGCGTCTCGTAAAATATATTGCAGTTTACCCTTCTTGCTTCGTTGAACGCGAATAATGCAATGTTTGGTGTCAATGCTTGGATCAACAGTTTCAATAGGCTTATTAATGGTAGAGCCTTTAACGTAGCGTCCAAATATGTTATCACCCATCTCCAGTGGAATTACCTGCTTATAATGAAAAACATTTTCTACCACAACGATGCTACCAAGCTCCTTAGCATGTTCCTGTTCATCAAGATTCTCATTCTTGCGAGTCTCTTTGATTTTGCTTGTACCTATGCGTATTCCAAACTGGCGATTACACTCGGGACAAACGAACACCAATTGTTGTCCTTCTTCGTATTGTTTTTCATCAAAGGTGATGTAATTGTCGCACTTAGGGCAACGTACTCTTTTCATTTGAATAGTTTTGTTATTTATTCTCCATTATCCATGCGTTGGAGAACTCTTTGCTTTTGTTACGCAATGAGCGAACCTCTGTTAAAGCATCTTCTCTTGAGGTAAAGTTCGGAACTAGAACTCTTAGAACCTTTCCAGAATTATCTACAACGGCTTTAATACCCCGCTCGTTCAAGTTTTTGCAATATGTTTCCGCATTTCTGAGAGGTACACCGCAACAGATAACAACAGAGAATGTGGGATTCTCATTTATATTTTCTGCTTGTGGGTTGTCTGAGGCATTTTCTTTGTCGATAGACTCTATAACGTCCTCCTTTGAGGATTTTATCCCCATTTTATTATTCTCTTTCCGAATACAGTTATCTTGTTGTTCTGTAATAAAACTAGAGGGTAGGAATAGCTCAGAGTGAATATCTTGTTGTTGTGTAAAGACATCCTGAGAAACGGGTGTGCTAAAAGCAAAGAATAAAACGATGGCAGCTGCGATGGAAGCTGCGTAGTGAAGCAAACGCTTGTTAATATTGATGGTTACATGTTTTGCATCAGTATTGACAATTTTCTTCTGTGCTTGTTTGTGAGTGGGTGATACAATCTGTTTTGTGGGGTGAACGTGGATGGCATCCAATCCGTAAAGTGATGGTGAAGCCACACCAGCCTGACAAGGAATAAACTTTATTTTCCCTGTTGCCTCATCCTGCACAAAATCTCCGATGCTACCCAGTTCGAAACTTCCATATTCATTAAGTTCCTGTTGAATGTTCTCAGTAAACTCTAGTGTTGCTATGTAAGCTTCTTCTGTTGATATTTGATAGCTGGCAGAGATTGTTTCAATGAATCGGGTGTCTGTTTCATTCACCTCATTCGTAAAGCTTAATGCTCTATAGGGAGGCAGAAGGATTTCTTCCTCCTCAATCCACTTGCTGGGTACATAAGTTACCTTAAACGTACCCAGTCTTGGTACCACAACTAAGTTGTGGTATAGCAATTGAAATTCTATATGTCTCGATAGATTTATCACGCTGCAAAAGTACAGATTATTTTTATTTTGCCAAAAGAAAAGATAAAAAACTTATTAACAATGTTGTTAACAAGTTTTTTACTTGTTGGCTTCTTTCTCTGCCTTAATATGTTCGTTTACTTCAGCACTGCGTTTGTAACGCTTATTTAGACCTTTTACGATATCTTGTGTAATGTCATACTTGGGATTTGCGATTAGCAAATTATCTCCTGCTTTTACCATTACATAATCATACTTTTTGGTCTTGTTGTAGCGCTTAAGAAAAGACTGTATACTGTCTCTTGCTTCTGTATTGATGCGAGCTTGCTCTTCGTTAAACTCATTGTTCAGGCGGTCTGCCAATTGTGCCAATTCCTGCTGTTCGCGTTGAATGTTACTCTGGGCACGTTCCAGTTCGTCTCGGGTTGTGAAACCATTGCTTTCATACTTTTTCTGGACGGCAGCAGCATGACCCTCCAATGTGCGTTGTTTTTGGGCTAATGTGTTTTGTATGTTGTTTCCTTTGTGTGTCAATACCTCGCTATAATCTTTATAGAGCTGGTATTGGCTCATCAGTGTGTCTAACTCTACGTATGCAATCTTAATGCCAATAGATTGCACTTCTTCGTTCTCTGTTGTTTCGGCTTCTTCTGCAGCTTTGTTACAACTTGATATCGACATTCCCAAAGACATCGCGAAGATGCCAAGCAGATATTTCTTCATATACATTATAATTATAAATTTATATTCTTTCTTTTACCTTGTGAGGGTTTTCTTTTCTCATCATTTTGTCCATGCTTTGAACACAATGTATGTCGCGTTTACGCATCTCCTTGTTGTCGCTAATATGTGAACTTGCGAACTTCCCGTTAGGGAGAATTATCAATTTAATACACAAAAGTGCTATTGATATCGCAACAATTCCCGCAGTTAATAATACTACTTTCAACATATTTTGCTATATTTGCAACTGCAAAGGTATAGAAAATGATAAAATAAACCAAATATTATGACTGAAATTGAGTTAAAACCTAAGTGCGTATTTGATTGTTTTGCGAAAGTAAATGCAGTTCCTCGTCCTTCAAAAAAAGAGGAACAGATGATCTCTTTTCTTGTTGATTTTGGAAAACGGCTTGGGTTAGAGACGGATTGTGATAAGGTAGGTAATGTTGTTATACGTAAACCTGCCACTCCTGGCATGGAGAATCGCAAGATACTGATTCTTCAGAGTCATATGGATATGGTATGTGAGAAAAATAAGGATGTAACGTTCGATTTTTCCAAGGATGCTATTCAGACATACGTAGACGGAGATTGGATGAAGGCAAAGGGTACCACTCTTGGTGCTGACGACGGAATAGGTGTTGCTATGCAGATGGCGCTTCTGGAGAGTGCCGACATCGAACATGGTCCATTGGAGTGTGTGTTCACTCGCGATGAGGAGACGGGCCTGACGGGTGCTTTTGGTATGGATGGTGATTTTATGAAGGGACGCATGATGGTGAACCTTGATAGCGAGGATGAAGGACAGATCTTTGTTTCCTGTGCAGGTGGTTGCCGTACTTTTGTTCAGTTGCCATATCACCTTGAAGCAGTTCCTCAGGGATTTTTTACTTTTTCTTTATGTGTTAAAGGTTTAATGGGGGGGCATAGTGGCGATGATATTATCAAGAGTCGTGCCAATGCCAATAAACTTTTGGCACGTTTCCTTTATCTCGTTCAAAAGAAATATGACCTTCGTCTAGTAGATATTCAGGCTGGTGGATTACATAATGCCATACCTCGTGAGGCTACATGTGTCTGTGCTATTCCGATGAAGGATAAAGAGCAGATTCGTGTAGATTGGAACCTTTATGCTGCAGACGTTGAAGAAGAGTTCAGCGTAACGGAAAAGACTATGCAATTCATACTTTCTTCCGAGGATACTGCTGTTGAGTCTGTGGATAAAAATACCAGTACCAAACTTATTACTGCATTGCAGGCTGTTGACAATGGTGTGTTTGCTATGTGTCAGGATATAGACCTTGTAGAAACCAGCAGTAATCTTGCAAGCATTCACATGCGTCCAGAAACTAAGGTTATTGAGATAAATAGTTCTCAGCGCAGTAGTATCTATAGCGCTCGTGTGAATATGGCCAATACTTTTGCAGCCGTATTCGAATTGGCCGGTGCTAAGGTAGATATAGGCGAGGGTTATCCTGGGTGGAAGATGAATCCTAATAGTGTTATCCTGCAGGTGGCTGTTGAACAGTATCGCAAGCTTATGAATAAAGAACCTCTGGTTTTGGGTATTCATGCTGGGTTGGAGTGTGGGCTTTTCAGTGAGAAGTATCCGGGAATGGATATGATTAGCGTAGGTCCTACCATGCGCGGTGTGCATAGTCCTGATGAGAAGCTTCTCATTCCCTCCGTTCAGATTGTTTGGGACTGGCTTCTTGCCATTCTGAAGAATATTCCTGAAGAGAAATAATGAAAAGTCAAATTATATACATCCTGTTTTTTGCGTTTGCTGGGTTGTTTTGTGCGTGTTCCAATTACGACTCGTTTTCAGACAATCCGTCATTTCGTTTGTCCTTTTCTGAAGATACGGTGCGATTTGATACGTTGATATCTACCATTGCCAGTCCGACAAAGACACTGTATGTTTTCAATAAGAACTCAGATGGTGTACGTGTTTCTAATGTTCGATTGCAGAAGGGAAACGAGAGTCTGTTCCGTGTAAATGTTGATGGGGAATATCTGGCTAGCGGTTCTGGTAACGATTATCTTATCAGAAAGAAAGATAGTATTTTGGTTCGTATTGAAGTCACTTTGCCCGAAAGTGGAACTACGGATACTGTTACTTATTCGGATGAGTTGCTCTTTAGTCTTGAAAATGGTATTCTGCAGCGTGTGCTGCTTACGGCAGGATCTGTTGATGCCTATATTATTCATGGCATGTATATTGAGACGGATTCTACCCTTGCTACAGATAAACCTTATCTTATTTATGATTCTCTTGTAGTGGCTAAGGGCGCAAGCCTTGAATTGCTTCCAGGTACCAAGCTTCTGATGCATGACAGTACTGCGGTTGATATCTATGGTCGTATCAATGCGCACGGGAGTATAGATAAACCTGTTACTTTCCGGGGTGCTCGTACTGATCGTATGTTTGATTATCTTTTTTATGATAATACACCCAGTCGATGGAAGGGAATAACTATACATAAGGGTAGCTATAACAATTCTTTTGTAAATTGTGACTTTCACAGTGGTCGTTGGGGAATCCGTGTAGATAGTACCTCGCTGGATCAGTTGGCTTTTACCATGCGGAATTGCATTATACACAATGTGGGAGGCGATGGTTTGTGTCTGGTTAATTGTAATGCAGAAGTTCTAAATACGCAGATCAGTAACACCCTTGGCGATTGTGTACGTGTATTGGGTGGTGCTTATACGTTTTGTCATTGTACGATAGCTCAATATTATCCTTTAAGTTACGATAGAGGGGAGGCTCTTTATGTTGCTAATGTAGATAATAACGGATTACATTATGAACTCCGTTATATCCAAGTACTGAATAGTGTTATTACTGGCTATGCCGATGATGTTATTATGGGCAATTTGTCTCCAGAGTATGAGGATTCTGAATATTATTACTTTCAGAATAGTTTTTTGCGCACTGTGGGTGAGAATGATGATAATCATTTTATTGGTTGTAAGTTCGAGAACGAGGAGATGGAGATTCAGGGTGAGAAGAACTTTAAGGCCTTTGATACACATAATTTTATTTACGACTTTACACCCGACTCCCTGAGTGAGATTCGCAATATGGCTGACCCCTTGCTTATGAATGGTCTAACGACAGACCGTCTGGGACGGAGCAGAATAGGCGATGATGTTCCTGATGCTGGATGCTATGAATATATAAAGTCTACCAAAGAATGAAGATTGTTCTCACAGTAGTTGGTAAGACCACAGATAAGCATTTCATTGCCTCTATTCAGGAATATGTACAGCGCATTAGCCACTATGTGCCGTTCTCGTTTGAAGTTATTTCGGAGCTCAAAGGCTCCAAGAACCTCAGCGAGAAGGAGCAGAAGGATAGGGAAGGAGAACAAATCTTAAAATCTTTCCTGCCAGGTGATTATATAGTGTTACTGGACGAACATGGTCGCGAACGTCGAAGTATAGAGTTTGCACAGTGGATACAGAAGAGAATGTCGGCGGGACCGAAGCGTTTGGTTTTTGTCGTAGGCGGTCCTTATGGATTTTCGGAGGCAGTATATGCTGTAGCCCAAGAGAAAGTTTCTCTTTCGCAGATGACACTTAGCCATCAGATGATTCGCCTTCTATTTGTGGAGCAGATTTATCGTGCTTTGACTATCCTCAACGGAGAACCATATCATCATGAATAAAAGGCTTAGGTGATATACTTTAGATGATTTTGAATATGTAATTTTTGAATTTGACAATATGTTAAGTGTAGAAGAATTAAACGACAAGCTCATCGACCTCTCTTTCGCAGAGGATATAGGTGATGGCGACCATACAACCCTGTGTTGTATCCCTGATACAGAGATGGGCGAGAGTAAGCTCCTTATTAAGCAGGAGGGCATTTTTGCCGGCGCGGAGATTGCAAAACAAGTGTTTCATCGCTTTGATCCCACCATGCAAGTGGAGGTGTATATTCAGGATGGTGCCCATGTAAAGCCAGGCGACATTGTCATGAGTGTCAAAGGTAAAGTGCAGAGCCTCCTACAGACCGAACGTCTAATGCTAAATATCTTGCAGCGTATGAGTGGCATTGCCACCATGACGCACAGGTATCAGCAGGCCCTCATAGATGCAGGAACTAAGACGCGTGTGTTGGATACTCGTAAAACCACACCAGGCATGCGTATGCTGGAGAAGGAGGCTGTTAAAATTGGTGGTGGCATGAATCACCGCATAGGTTTGTTTGATATGATTCTGCTAAAGGATAATCATATTGATTTTTGTGGAGGCGTTCATAATGCCATATCGCGTGCTAAACAATATTGCAAGGAGAAGGGTAAGAATTTGAAGATAGAGTGTGAAGTTCGTAATTGGAAGGAGTTGGACGAAGCTTTGGCAGAGGGATGTGATCGTATTATGTTCGATAACTTTACGCCAGAGGATACCCGCAAGGCCGTTGAGATTGTTGCAGGACGTTGTGAAACAGAGTCTAGTGGTGGCATTACTTTCGATAATATGATTCCATATGCTAAGGCTGGTGTAGATTTTATCTCCTTTGGTGCCCTTACCCATAGTGTTAAGGGTTTAGATATGAGTTTTAAGGCTGCAGGAAGCGATAAACTTTTAATTAAGAGTTAAGGATAAAGAGTTATATATTTGATATGAGAAGATTGTTTATAGTACTTGGAACATTATTCATTAACATCCAATTTTCAATGTTTAATGAAGTTTATGCTTGCACCAATCTTATTGTTGGCAAGAAGGCTAGCAAGGATGGAAGTGTTATTGTTTCATACAGTTGTGATGACTATGGTGCTTATGGCTATATGAATTTCTTGCCTGGGGGAAAGCACAAAAAGGGCGAGATGCGTGCACTTTATCACTACGAGACGAATAACTATTTGGGTGAAATTCCTGAGGTCGAAGAGACTTATTCCGTTGTTGGGTTGATGAACGAGCATCAACTTACTATCCATGAGACAACTTATGGAGGTCGAGAAGAACTCTGTGATACCCTTACTGGTATGTTTGATTATGGTAGTTTGATGTATGTAACCTTACAGCGTGCAAAGACTGCACGTGAGGCTATTGCTGTTATGTCTAAATTGGTAGATGACTACGGCTATGGCAGCGAGGGTGAAAGTTTTTCTATTGCAGACCCTAATGAGGCATGGATTATGGAGATGATAGGCAAGGGGCCTGGTCGTAAAGGTGCTGTATGGGTTGCTATACGTATTCCCGATGATTGTATTAGCGGTCATGCTAACCAGAGTCGCATTCGCCAATTCCCCCTCAAGGATAAGCAGAATTGTCTCTATAGTAAAGATGTTATCTCCTTTGCCCGCGAGAAGGGGTACTTCACGGGAAAAGACGCAGATTTCTCATTTGCCGATGCCTATGCTCCTGCTGATTTCGGAGCTCTGCGTTTCTGCGAGGCGCGCATATGGAGCTACTTTAATCGTTGGGCATCAGTGGATATGAAGCCCTACCTCCCATATGCTATGGGAGATTCTAAGGCTGCAGCCATGCCTCTTTATGTTAAGCCTAAAACTCTTCTTTGTGTACAGGATGTAAAGGATATGATGCGTGATCATTACGAAGGAACTCCTCTGGCAATTCAGGATGACCTGGGAATGGGTCCTTGGGAAATGCCGTACCGTCCCACGCCCTTGCGCTTTAAAGTGGATGGAAAGGATTACTTCAACGAGCGTCCTATCAGTACCCAGCAGACGGCCAATGTATATGTTTCTCAGATGCGTTCATGGCTGCCTGACTATATCGGCGGTGTAGTGTGGTGGGGAAATGATGATGCCAATATGGTACCTTTTACACCTGTTTACTGTGGTGTTGAGAGTGTGCCCGAGTGTTATGCTATACGTACTGCTGACACCTTCCACTTTTCTACACGTTCTGCTTTCTGGGTTCAGAATTGGGTCAGCAATATGACTTATCTGCGTTACTCAGTTATCTTCCCTGAAGTACAGGCTGTACGTGACCGTCTGGAGGCCGATTACAACTCTTTGCAGGCTGAGACCGAGAAGAAAGCTGCTGCCATGTCAGAGCCTGAAGCTCGTAAGTTCCTTACAGCTTATTCACATCGTACGGCTCAGGCTATGATGGACGAGTGGAATCAGTTAGCACAGACCATCATTGTTAAGTACAACGATATGGCTGTCAAGCAGCAAGATGCCAATGGTCAGTACCTTAAGACTCCTGGTGGCAACCAACGTCCTGTTAAGCGTCCAGGATACCCCGATACTTATAAACGCAAGATAATTCAAGAAACCGGTGACAAGTACTTGGTGAAGTAGATGCTGATATGATGATAAGTAATTAAATAACTGCCTAGTTAAGGAATTTGTTGTCTTTAACTAGGCAGTATTTTTTTGTAGTATATGCATTTATATATCCTACAGAATGTCCATGATTTCTTTCAGACTACGGACTTGGTAGTCTGCTTTGTCTATGGGTTCTGTGCACGTTTCCTGTGATTGGTTAAAAAAGATGGTGTGCAAACCTGCTTCATGAGCACCAATGATATCTGTATTGTAGTTATCGCCCACCATAATGGTTTCTTTAGGCTCGGCTCCCGTTAATTGGAAGGCATATTGGAAAAACAATGGACTGGGTTTGTTGGCTCCAGCATCCTCTGAAAGGATAATGTGCTGGAAGTAGGAAATACATCTGCTGGCACGAAGCTTACTATATTGTACCTCATGAAATCCATTACTGCATATGCTTAAGACATATCCAAGCTCTTTCAGATAATCTAGGAGTTGATGCGCTCCTTCTATCACTTTTGGTTTGATTGCGCATCGTGAAAGAAAATAGTCGCTTACTTGCATGCAGAACTCTACGGTTGGGGTAAGACCTTTGCCCTCGGATAGAGGACGGAGGAAGCGTTCAACTATCAGATAATCACGTGATATTTCTCCCTTTGCATATTGTTCCCAAAGCTGTCGATTCGTCTGCCAATATGGTATGGTAAAAGCTTCTTCTGATGCAAAATATTTCTCTAAATGGAAATGCTCATAAAGTTCGGTCAGTGCCAAACATGCATTGCCGTGCGTATCATAAAGTGTGTCGTCAAAATCCAGAAATACGTGCTTTATGTTTGTTCTCATAATTACAGTTTTCCTAAAATTCGATCCATAACCCAGTTAACTCCTGTCGCGCTAATACTATCGGCTGTGCAGATATCTCCTTTTTGCAGGTGCTCTACAATGTTTTTTATAAGTGGCAACTGAACATGCTCAGGATTGGGGACGTCTATCTCTTGCCTTCCTTCTTCTGTATGGAGTGCTATGGGTTCATACGTAAAGACAGAAAAACAGATTTGCCCCTTGTCTCCGATTAGTTCTATTCTATCGGTACGTGCACTCTCATGGGAGACAAAACACCATGAGCCACTTCCTGTCAGTCCGTCAGCAAACTGAAAGGCAGCACTTACGCTATCTTCCGTTTCATATAAACCTCCACGATTTGTGCTGAATCCACTGGCATGTACAATCGGACCAAAGAGTTCTTGCAGCAAATCTATTTGATGTGGAGCAAGGTCATAGAAATATCCTCCTCCTGCAATATCGCGCTGTACACGCCATGGTAGTGAGGTAGCGTTATAATCCAGATCACGTGGTGGGCATGCAAATCTAATCTGTACACTAATAACATTGCCAATAGCCCCATTTTTAATTAACTCTTTAACTTTAATGAAATAGGGTAAGTATCTGCGGTAATAAGCTACAAAACATGGAATGTGCGTTTTCTCACTCATTCTGTTGATGCGTTGACAATCATAATAGCTACTTGCCAAGGGTTTCTCCACATAGACGGGTTTCCCGCTTTTCATAGCCATAATGGCGTATGTGGCGTGTGAAGAGGGCGGGGTGGCAATGTATATAGCATTTACGTTGGGGTCATTGATAAGCTGTTGCGCATCTGTGTACCAGTGAGGTATATTGTGCCTTTGGGCATATGATTGTGCCTTTTCTTTGCTCCTGCTCATTACAGCATATACAGAAGAACCTGGAATTAAACTGAAAGCTGGTCCGCTTTTTTTCTCGGTAACCTCTCCGCAACCAATAAATCCCCATCTTATTTCTTTATATATTGCCATCTGCCTGTTAATTTTTTTTGTTACGGATGCAAAGATACGCAGAAAAAGTGTAATTTTGCAGTCTAAAAGATAATTTATTTATGGAAACAACAGGAGAGATTTTTTTTCAAGTTAAGAAAGAACGTTCATATATAAGTTGTACAATAAAAGGTTGTGCCTACGGATTTAAACACTTAGGCTTGTTGATGCCCTATATTTGGCCTAGTCTGGTGTTGTCGATAATCATGCCCATACCTTTTGTGTTTTTATTTGCAGCTCAAATTGATGCCATATTACGCAAATGGATAGAGTTAGGCTTTGTTCCGAATGCTAAGCTAAAGACAATGAAGTGTGATATTGAAAGATGTGTCGGCCGTAGTGCTATTAAAGTGCTGATATATGTGTTATGGGTGGGTATCATCCTGACGAGCTTCTATGCGGCTTTATTCCTGGGCTTGAAATGGTGGTGTCTTTTAATCTTCTGCCTTCTTTGGCTGTTGCTTTTGCCCCTGTCTGTCGTGATTATGCAGGTTAGCTATTCGGACATTACAATTAAGGAATGCTTTAAAAGTGGATTTAGAATTGCCTATGGGAACTTTGGTAAGTTGTTCCCCTTTGAATTCCTAAGCACTTTGCTTCAAGTCATTATTATAATAATGGGCGCTTTCCCCGTAATTGTACTGCAGGCAGCAAGGCTTCAGGCACTAAGGAGTATATTGATGGGTGATGCTACGTCTTTGCCCCTGTCCTTCTACCTGTATGCGATTTTGGCCAGTTTTATTTGTTGGACTGTAGCGTTCATTACACTACTTGTCTTCAGTTTCAGCCGCTGCCTGATGTGGGGCAGCTTAGTTAATGAAGTTCCAGCTGAGACCGAAGCAAATAGTTAAGGGATTCATACCATAATAGGGTGCATAGAAGGCATTGGCTCCGCCTGATACGTGTTGTGCCATGAAGTAGAAGCGGAAATGCTTGAGGTGTGAATTCAGGTAGACATTGACAATAGGCTGTCCACCCATCTTCTGACGTTCGAAATTGGCATCCTGTACGGCAAACTGTTGAACACTTGGTGAATAGTCTAATCCGTAGTAATTTGTAAAGTATCGCATATCTGCACCTATCTGGATTCTCAGAAGCCTTGCAATCCGGAAGAGTAGATACATGTTAGAATACACATTTACTGCAGGAAGTGGCAACACGTCATCGTTAGAGGATTTCTGGAAGGCAATTTCATTATCCCAATGTAGTATCCCCCATTTCATTTCTTGGGCTACAGATGCTCCTAATACTTGTATGTTTCCGTCGAATTGTTTTACTGCTACAGCATGAGATAAGTTGGTAGGAAGGAGTGGGCTGCTTTCGTTGAGAATGGTGTTTTGCATGCCAAAGTATGTATAGTTGGTGATATTCTCAAATCCAAACTTGAGCCGCGTGCCAAAATTTTTCAGGCGAAGCATCCCCTCGAAACGCATTCTTAGTTGACGTGCCAAATCATCATTGTCCCACCAAGTGTGCTGAGAGTGATAATGACGGTAGAAGAAGTCAGGTTTTTCGTTCTTAATCATTGCTTTGATATCAATAAGCAAACTATCCTTTTTGCCAAGACGAAATTCCCAATTAGTCTTTCCGTCAATGGTAAGATCACCAACTTTTTGTCCACTCAGGAAGAACTCTGAATTAACATTAAAGTGTAAAAGTTTCCCTTGTGTGCGTGCTAATTCTCCTCCAATGGAGAGGTCGTTTTCATTGTAACGCTGCACTTCCTTACCATGAGGATTGTCCATTAGTAGTTTGTATGACCTTATCTTATGGGTTGCAAAAAGGGTTATGCCCATAGCCGCCCACTTATTGAAACCCTCGCGTAAAGCTAAGCCAAAGGTGTTGCGTAAGCTCATGGCTCCCGTCATATCGTACACTTTGTTAAGCTCTCCGTAATAGTTGTTTGTATAATAGGAACCGCTAGTTGCATTTGCAATGTAAGTGTGGGCAAGGTCACGCATATCAAATGTATGTATAATGCTGCTAACGGGTATGAACTCTTTAGGGATAATTTGCTCATTTTGCCATTTTACGACAAGCGAATCAAGGGCATGTCTACGTGCTATTGTATCTGTCCTAAGCACTTGTTGTACGCTATCTGGGAGATCTGCAAGGAGTTCGCTTGCAGATGGTATCTTTGGCTTCAGAGAATCAGGTACTTCTAATTCCCGATAGAATCCAAAGTTATATTTGTGTGTGAGGTAGAAATTGCGCTCATGATTACGATTCCATGTGTCATTGAGAAGTACGGGAATATCTGTGGTAGAAAAGTTTTGTTCTATTTTCTCAGGTTCTCTGATGTACTTGTCGTCTTCAATTCCGCCATTTTCAAACATCTTCAAGTGATTTACATTGGCATAAGCATGTATGTTGTATCGCTCTCCCCTGTAGTAGCCATAGAAAGTTGTTCCAAAAGAGCTGGTTGAAGAATTCACGAAATAGCCACGTCCATATAAATAGTCAATTTTAAAGCCCAACCCAGCATCTTTATTTATGTTGGTGGCAAAGTATGCTCTGACGCGATCTTCTCCGTTTATCTTGTTTCCCACGGAATGATAGGCCAGATTTGTGATAGGACTCAATGTGTTAGTAAATCGAAAATCTCCTAGACTTCCTCTAAAATAGCTAAGAGGACGTAAAAAAAGGAACTCGTCTGAGTCATCAATTCTATTCATGTATATACGGTTGTATCTAGGGGTACCTGTATTGCCCAGATAGCTGTATTCACCAGTGTAACCGTCAGTATTATTGAAGTTTTGAAAGTTGTGTACTACAGTATCATTGTTCTCTGCATCTATTACTGTGCCCAAGCGTGGTTCCAAGACCCATTGAAACATACCAATAGGAATTTTCTTTTGTTTGGCATGCTTGGTACTGTCTCGACCCCATGTTGTGCGATTCCCCGCAGGGTCTGAATAATCGCCCTGTTCAGAGTATTCGTCATATCCAGATTGGTTGTTGCGAACAGATGTTCGCCTGTTTTGATTGGAATAACGACTTGGATAATCTTGTGCCGAAACTTGAATGCCCAGAAAAAACAGCAAAATAGCTAAGAACAGATTATACTTCATTTCTCTATAATACAAAGCGAATAAAGAATTCCACAATTTTTAGCAACATTCCCACACCTATCACAATTAGAGCATCAGTGTGGTTGTTGTCATTTAAAAAATACATTGCCAGGCCTATTATTGCCAAAAGCAAAAATAACGAATTGAGAATTTGGCGAATCTTTGTATGGCTGACATCTTTCTGTCGTCTACGTCGAATACGCTCTACCTGTTCTTCAAGGGAAAGCTCTTCTGCTTTGCTCATATTTGTTCTAGAATTTAGTCTTCAATTACGTTCTTTCGTTTATCTTCGAAGGTATCCATGCAATCCTCAAAGATTTCCTCAATACGGTCTATGGTCTTGATACGGAACTTTCCACTCCGAGGATATAGCTTTGTACCTTTCTTATTAATAGCCTCTGCATCAGAAATCCATTCTTCTGCTTTATATGATTCGCCGTTTTGGCCGTCATTGTCCTCATTATAATAATAGCTAATTTGGGAAATGGCAAGTTTAACTTTGTTTCCCTCTACCTGAGCCTGTAACTGATAGATAAAACGAGTTCGATCGAGGTTCAGGAAAACATGGCTAAAGGTCATGTATTCCTCTACTCTGGCTACAATGACACCATCTTCTTTTCCATCGCTTGTAATGCGTGTACGTTTTTCATGAATAGCAGGACTAATAATAGCATTGTTGACGTAATTGTATAATCTAGTGTAAATCTGTTCTGTCTGCATGTTAGGGACGCTGAACGATTTTCTAAAAACTATTACTCCATTTTCTTCAGGAACACCACCTTTAAGATACTTGGCACTTACGGGGGTCTTTGCTATTGCCATGAAAGGCAACATAAGCACAAATACAAAAAATAATTTCTTCATTGTTATATGTTTTTTTTATTTAACGTTTATTCTAATGTGTATTTTTCAATATAAGAAAAAAAACTTTCTCTGTAACTGTTGCTGATAGGCAGATTAAAGCCGCCAATATTAACAGATCCTTTATTTATAGAATCGATCTTGCTGGTCTGAACAATGATGGATCTGTGAATACGCATAAACTGAGGTTGTGGAAGATGTTCTTCCAGCGTTTTCATTGTTAGAAGTGTCATAATAGGACGTTGGTCTTGCATATGAAGTTTCATATAATCCTTTACGCATTCTACGAATAAGAGTTTGTTAAGAACAACCTTGATTAAACGGTGTTCACTTTTGACATAAAAGAAAGGCTCTTCTTGACTATTCATATCTCAATGCTTCTATAGGATCCAAACGGGCAGCTTTGCGGGCAGGGATTATACCAAAAACGAGACCGATACAAGCGCATACGCCAAAACTGACGATAACGCTCCATATTGGCACTGTCGCTGGGAATCCAATGGATTTTGCTATCCACGTAAATAAATATCCAAGTCCAACGCCCAGAAGTCCTCCACTCATGCTAATCATTACACTCTCTATCAGGAACTGGCGGCTGATATCTTTTCCTCTGGCTCCAACACTCATTCGCAGACCTATTTCTCGTGTACGTTCTGTAACACTAACTAACATAATGTTCATAATACCGATACCTGCGACTAGAAGAGAGAAGGCTGCTGCTACAACAAGAACTGTCTGTAAGGTTTGCATCGTGCTGGACATTGTTTCCATCATTTCTTGTTGACTACGAATGTTAAAATCATCTTCGCTTCCTTCTTTTATTTTGTGGTTTATTCTCAATATTTTGGAAACCTGTTCAATGGCATCGTTGCTTAGATCTTCAGTCATTACGCTTAGATTGAAACTGTTGAAATGGGTTTGTGCAGCCAAACGTTTCATCACTGTGGTATAAGGCGCAATAATAACGTTATCTTGATCCATACCCCAGTTGTTGTAACCTTTTCCTTTCAGTACTCCTATGATGCGGAAAGGGATACTCTTGAATCTTATGACCTTACCTACACAGTTGGCATTTTTATCACCAAACAATTCCTGTACGACAGTCTTTCCTACTACGCAGACTTTTGCGTTTTTGCGAACGTCTTCTTCATTAAAACATTGTCCTGCTTCAATATCCCATAACTTGATGGTCATATAGTCTGGGCTTTCTCCGTAGATGGTTGAGTTTGTGTTTTTAGCTCCGTAAATTGCTTGTCCACTAGACGTAACTTCAGGGCTTATATGTGTGATTAGGCTTGCTCCATCACGTATGGCTTCGTAGTCGGCCTGTTTTAGTGTTTGCATAGCGGACGGGTCAAGTCTGACACCACCACGCATTTCACCTCCAGGTCTAACGGTAAGCAGATTGGTGCCCCATTTCTGCAAATCGGCACGAATACTGTCTTTAGAGCCTTGACCGATAGCCATCATTGTAATAACGGCAGCCACACCTATGATGATACCCAGGGTAGAGAGGAAAGTTCTCCATTTATTGCTCATGATAGCCGTGATGGCTACCTTAAGTAGGTTCTTTAGGTTCATGTTATTATAATTACTTTTTATTCATCTTCTGCTTTTGGTAAATTGGCCAATACCTCAGCTGCGCTCATTATATTATTGTTTACAATGTCTTCGCAGATGTGCCCATCTCTAAGTACAATGTTACGACTGCTATATTGTGCAATTTCTGGATTGTGCGTAACAAAGATGATGGTTCTTCCCTGTTTGTGTAATTCTTGAAACAGTACTAATATCTCGTAACTTGTTCTGGTGTCAAGATTACCCGTAGCTTCGTCCGCCAGAATCACTGCGGGATTGTTTACCAATGCACGTGCAATTGCCACACGCTGCATCTGTCCACCGGACATCTGATTGCTTTTATGTTCCAGTCGATTGCCAAGCCCAACAGCCTGCAATGCTTTGATTGCTGCTTCTTTACGCATTTTTGCGTTATATGAGCTATTGTACATAAGCGGGAGCTCAACATTCTCTACTGCTGTTGTTCTTGCCAATAGGTTGTAATTTTGGAAGATAAAACCAATTTTTCTGTTGCGGAGTATAGCTCGTTCGCTTCTTTTCATCTTGCGTACGGGCGTTCCATCAAGAATATATTCTCCGCTTGTTGGTGTATCAAGGCAGCCTAATTGATTTAGTAGGGTACTTTTACCTGAACCTGATGTTCCCATGATGGTTACGAACTCCCCTTCATGTATTTTGAAAGATACGCCTTTCAAGGCATGAACCGTCTCACTGCCAACGATGAAGTCACGTTTGACATTTTGGAGTTCAATAACTACTTTTTTGTCGTCCATCTTATACAATATCGATTTGACAAATTATTTTTTCTGTTGCTGGTTTCTGTTCCTGTTTCTAGGTCGTGGCATGAAGGGGTTGTTGTTCTGCTGCCCTTCGGTCTCTTCAATTCTAGGCATAGATGTCTCGACATCTGTAATTATCTTGGTACCAACCTTCAGCCCACTAACAATCTCTGTTATCATACCATTGGTGATGCCAGTTTCTACAGCTAACGCCTTAATGTTAGGTCCTTCCTTCGTCCATACCTTCTTGGGGGCGTCGCAGTCGGTTATTGTTTCGCCATCATTCAACATAGCTTCGCTTGGCTTAAAATGAAGCGCTTTGCTTGGGATGGCCAAGACATCTTTCATTTCCATCGTATAGATGGTAACATTGGCCGTCAAACCAGGTTTAAGTTTGAGGTCCTCGTTGGGTGCGCCTATTACGACCTCGTATGTAACAACGTTGCTTTCTGTTGTGGCCTGCTGGCGTACCTGTGTAACAGTTCCGCTGAAAGAGTCATTAGGAAATGCGTCAACACTGAATGATACACGTTGTCCTTCTTTTACTTCGCCTATGTCAGCTTCGTCCACCTTGGCAATTACTCGCATATCTGTAAGGTCTTTGGCAATCTTAAAGAGAGTAGGAGTATTGAAACTACTGGCAACGGTCTGTCCTTCTTCCACCTCTTTGCTCAGAACAACACCGTCAATAGGGCTGGTGATGGTGGCGTATCCTAAATTGGTTTCTGCACGTTTTACGTTGTTTCGTTGTGTATTAACCTGTTGCTGGGCTTGTACATACGAGAGGCGAGCCTGCTCATAATCATTTGCACTGATAAGTCCTTTGTCATAAAGGTTCTTAAAGCGCTCGTAGTTAGCCTTCTGGTATGCCAGTGTACTTTCAGCGCTGGTGAGGTTTGCTTTAGCGCTGTTCAAATCGCTAATCAGGTTGGTACGGTCTAACTCGGCAATAATTTGTCCTGCTTTAACGGTGCTATTATAATCAACGTACAGTTTGCTTACAATACCGCTAACCTGAGTTCCCACATCAACGCTGGTGACGGGCTCAATGGTACCTGTTGCAGTTACACTGGTTATAATGTCTTGTTTCACTGCTTCTTCCTCGTTATAGGTAAAGCTTGGCGCTTTCTTACAACTGCTCATGATTAGAACTGATGCTGTAAGGAGTAATACCGTCTGGATGATTTTTTTTCCTCTCATCGTTGTATATTCTGTGTTATTTTTCCTTTTCATTATTATAGGTCTATTTTTTCGCCAGTATAGAATTTTAGAAGCTGTATGTTAAGTAGGGTGGTGTATTTGCTCTGTAGCATACTCTGTTCAGCATTTATAACGTTGTCACGTCCCTGTAATACATCCACAGTATTCTTCAGCCCATTCAAGAATTGCTCATTCAGTAGTTCATAGCTGGCTTCCTGACTCTTAACGCGTGCCTTTGCTGCCAGATAGCTTTGCTGGTTGTTATTGGCATTAATCCAGTATTGTTCAATGGTGTTTGATAGCATTGTTTTCTTGTCTTGTAGGTCGAGTTGTGAATCCAGTTCCTGTAACTTTGCATTTCTGATGTTGCTGGCAATCTGCCTATTGTCAAAGATAGGAACGCTTAAGGTAACACCGGCGCTCATGCTCATGTTACTTTTCATTTGGGTTCCCCATTTGTTGCTACTACCAGAGGAGTGGTTACTGCCTAAACTTGCACTGGCACGTAGGGTGGGATAGTGTGCACGTTTGGCAATGTCAAGTTTCATTTTTGCTGATTCGATGCCTAACTCTGCGCTCTTTATTTCGGGCCTATTTGCTAAAGCCTGGCTGTATGCTTCCTGTTTGCTGGGAATTATACTCAGCACTTTCTCGTCGGATGGGATGTCCCCCTTAATGTCAAAGTCGTTGTTGATGTCTAGCTCTAGGACAGATTTCAGTTGACGTTTGTAGTTTTCTAATTGGGCTTGGCTGTTTACAATATCATATTTTGCGCTACTCAGTTGTGCTTCAAGTTGTATAACATCAGCTTTTGCCATCTGCCCCTGCTTTTGTAACTCAACGCCTCTGTTATATTGGCTTTGTGCTGTTTTTAGAAGCTGCTCGTTAACCTTTAGTGCTTCTTTTGTGTACATTATTTGAACATACAATTGGGCTATTTGTTCTTGAATGCTTAGCTCGCTCTGTTCTGTCTGTAGTTTTGTTATTTCATTCTGGATTTCCTGCTCCTTAATATTCTTGTAGTTAATACCTCCGTTCCATAAGGTAACACTGGCGTTTAGCCCATAGCTTCCCTGATATGTAACGTTGGTGCTAGTGTTGGTAACTTGGTCACCTTGTACTACGGACATAACCTGAGTAAAGGGGCGGTATCCTACGTTCTGGTTAGTGCTGAAACTGAGGCTTGGGAATAGTTCCCCTTTGTTTTTCCATAAAGATACATTACCTTTTTCTTCACTTATTTTATTTTTCTGAATCTGTATGTTATTCATCAAGGCATAATCTATGCAATCCTGAAGCCCCCATGCTTTTTGCGCGTTTACATATGAACTCAAGCCGATTAGTAAACAAGTTATCTTTAATGTTTTACTCCTCATCTTTGTGTATAACTATGTTGTTTAATTGTAAAATATCTGCAAAGATACAAAAATATGTGGTCAGTGCGGTAATTACCTGTTACCTTTTCACACTTCTTTAAATAAATTAGGTATATTTTTCTATCTTACGCTTGTTAAGTCTTGATTTTTACTCTACCTTTGCCTTTGAAAATAACATGTAACTTCAAAAAATAAAAATATGTTCTCAGGAATAATAGAAGCAATGGCCCGTGTTGTCGATATTCAGCATGACCAAGATAACGTGCACCTCACCCTTCGCTGTCCTTTTACTGCAGAGTTGAACATAGATCAGAGTGTAGCCCATAACGGTGTGTGTCTAACTGTAGTAAGTATTAAGGATGATACTTATACTGTTACTGCCATGCGCGAAACATTAGAACGTAGTAATCTAGGGCTGCTTAAAGTTGGCGATGAGGTTAATGTAGAACGCAGTATGCAGTTGAATGGAAGGTTGGATGGTCATATTGTACAAGGACATGTTGACCAGACTGCCATTTGTCTGGCCGTTGATGATCAGGAAGGTAGCCACCAATTCACATTCCGATATGAGAGTAACCGTGAGATGGCGTCACATGGCTATTTTACTGTTGATAAGGGTAGTGTAACGGTGAATGGTGTAAGTTTAACTGTTTGTAGACCTACAGAAGACACATTTCAGGTATGCATCATACCTTATACTTTCGAGAATACGAATTTCCACAACATTAAGGCTGGTTCTGTTGTAAATATCGAATTTGACATTATTGGTAAGTATCTGGCTCGTATGAATAGTTTGTTGTCTTAGTGTCATTCTTCCCCTATAAGTCGTAGAAACTCCGTTTCATCCATAATCTTGACACCAAGTTTCTGTGCTTTTTCTAATTTTGAGGGGCCCATATTGTCGCCGGCAAGGATAAAGGAAGTCTTTCCGCTGATACTTCCAACGTTCTTGCCGCCATGCTTTTCAATGAATTCTTTATATTCGTCTCTGCTATGATGTGTAAAGACTCCACTGATAACGATGCTCATATCTTTTAGGCGGTCGGATTTTGCTTCTTGTTGCTCTTGTGAAATCTTCATTTTTAGACCGTGTTTTTCCAGTTGATTCACAAAATTTCGATTTCTCTCATCTGCGAAATATCTGATAATACTTCCTGCGATAACGTCACCAATACCATTGACTTGTGTTAATTCTTCTAATGTGGCAGTTGATAGTCTTTTTATACTGCCGAAATAGCGCGCCAGACTTTTTGCTGCATTCTCTCCAACAAACCGGATTCCCATGGCAAAGAGTACACGCTCAAAAGGCACATTTTTACTCTCTCCTATGCCGGCTAGAATGTTATTTACACTTACCTTATTAGTCTCGTCTGCATTTAATAGTTGCTCAGCTTTTAGTGTGTAGAGGTCATTGGCATTATGTATTAATCCTTGTTTGTAATATTGTTCTATAATCTCGGTTCCTAAGGAATTGATGTTCATAGCCTTGCGTGATACGAAGTGCTCTATTTTTCCGACAATTTGAGGTGGGCATTCCATATCGTTTGGGCAATAATGAGCCGCTTCGCCCTCATAACGAATTAACTTATTTCCACATGCTGGACAATGTGTTATGAAGCTTATCTTTTGGCTATCGGAGTCAGTAGGGCAGGCTTTCCCTACTACTTTTGGAATAATTTCTCCTCCTTTCTCCACCAAAATGTGGTCGCCTATGTGAAGGTCTAACTGTTCTAGAATGTCAGCATTATGAAGTGTAGCTCTGCGTACCTGAGTTCCTGACAACTGTATTGGATCCATGTTGGCAACGGGAGTGATGGCTCCGGTGCGTCCTACCTGAAAGACTACCTGCCTCAGAGTGGTTTCTGCCTGTTCGGCTTGGAACTTGTATGCAATGGCCCAACGTGGGCTCTTGGCTGTCATGCCCATACTGCGTTGCTGGGCAAGGGAGTTAACTTTCAGCACGATGCCATCTGTAGCAACTGGTAGATTCTTGCGTTCTGTGTCCCAGTATTCTATGTATTTGTAGATATCCTCTAGGGTGTCGGCCAACTTCATGGCTTTGCTTACCTGAAACCCCCATTTTGCCGCTGCCTCCATGTTCTGGTAATGCCCATCACCTGGGATATTGTCACCTAATAGATAATATAGGTATGCATCCAATCCTCGCTCAGCAACTACACTGGAGTTCTTGCTCTTTAATGTACCCGATGCTGCATTTCTTGGATTGGCAAATAGGGGTTCTTCGTTTTCTTCTCGCTGCTTGTTTAGTCGTTCAAAACTTGTCCATGGCATCAGAACCTCTCCTCGTATTTCAAACTCATTAGGATAGTTACCTTCTTTGGGCAGTTGTAGAGGGATTGTCCTGATGGTCCTGATGTTCTGTGTTACATCATCGCCCTGTGTGCCGTCTCCTCTGGTTACAGCTTTAACTAATATTCCGTTTTTATAATGCAGGCTAATGCTTAATCCGTCAAATTTCAACTCACAACAAATCTGAAACGGAGCGCCCTGCAATCCGTCTTTTACCCGTTCGTAGAACTCGCTTACCTCTTGTTTGTTATAGGTGTTCGCAAGGCTTAGCATCGGGCGTTTGTGTTGAACCGTAACAAATTCGTTGTTAAGGTCACTTCCCACTCGCTGTGTTGGACTGTTGGGGTCATTCATCTCTGGATGAAGCTTTTCCAGATCCTGTAACTGGTGCATCAACATATCAAAGTCCCTGTCCGAGATGGTGGGCGTGTTCAGCACATAATAGTTATAATTGTGTTGGTGCAACTCTTCTCTTAATTTCAGTATCTGTTCTTGCTCAGTCATAGTGAAAATAACCTTATTCTTTCACAAAATTAAACATAAAATCAAAATTCGGCAAGAATTTGCGTGTTTCATTTTTGGTAAAGTGTTTAAAAAGTATTACTTTTGCAGCACATTAAGGTATTAAGGATAATAACCATATGGCAAACAATAAATTCCGCGGCTTAGGCATAGCACTTATCACGCCTTTCGCCAAAGACGGAAGTATAGATATAGCAGCACTCGACCGTCTTGTAGAATATCAAATTAAGAGTGGTGCTGATTTCCTGTGTATTATGGGTACGACGGCAGAAACGCCTACATTAAGTGCTGACGAAAAGTCCATGCTTAAGTATCATCTTGTAGAGCGTGTTGCAGGTCGTGTCCCTCTGCTCATGGGATGTGGAGGCAACAACACGGCAGCTGTGGTACACGAATTGGAAACGTCTAACTGGGATGGCATAGATGGTATTCTCAGCGTGTGTCCTTATTACAACAAGCCTTCACAAGAAGGTCTTTACCAGCACTATGCTGCCATTGCTAAAGCAAGTCCTGTCCCCGTAGTCTTATACAATGTTCCAGGTAGAACCGGTGTTAATATGATGGCAGAGACCACGTTGCGCTTAGCCCGTGATTTCGATAACATTGTAGCTATTAAGGAAGCTAGCGGGAATATATCTCAAATGGATGATATTATTAAGAACAAGCCTGCCAACTTTGATGTCATAAGCGGTGATGATGGAATAACCTTTCCCTTAATAACCCTTGGTGCTGTAGGTGTAATAAGTGTTATTGGTAATGCTTTGCCCGCAGAATTCAGTCGTATGGTTCGTTTGGCTTTAAAGGGCGAGTATAATACCTCCCTGTCTATCCATCATAAGTTTGCCGAATTGTTTAAGCTACTTTTTGTAGATGGAAATCCGGCAGGTGTTAAGGCTATGTTGCATGAGATGGGCATGATAGAGAATACACTCAGGCTCCCCCTTGTCCCTACACGTTTAACAACAATGGAACGCATTTCCACCATAGTCAGGGAATTGGGCTATTAGAAAGAACTCACCTTTGTGTAAATTTATAACATGAAAACAACATACTTAAACAATAGATGGATGCGGGCAGCAATACCCGCATTGCTGATTCATGCCTGTATAGGTAGTGTATATTGCTGGTCTCTCCTTAAGGGTGATATTGCTACAGAAGTAGGGTGCTCTGTTAAGGAGGTAGAATTCGCTTTCTCCTTAGCAATTTTCTTTTTGGGCATGTCTGCGGCTTTTGGTGGTCGTTTTGTGGAGAAGAATGTTACGGCAGCTTCCGTGGTATCCTGTCTGTGTTTCAGTACGGGCCTTATGCTCACCGTTTTCTCCATTTATACAAAGAGTGTGCTTGGTATTATGCTTAGTTACGGATGCCTTATGGGTGTTGGCTTGGGCATTGGTTATTTGTCACCCGTAAAGACGCTGATGCTATGGTTCAAGGAACATAAAGGTCTTGCCACAGGCATTGCCATTAGCGGTTTTGGATTGTCTAAGGTTCTTTTTTCACCTTATATAGAATGGTGTACTCCCCAATATGGTGTTTCTACCACGTTGGTGTCTATGTCTGTGATAAGCATTTTCTCTATGCTTACAGCTGCATACCTCATTCAGAAACCAAAGGATTGGGTAGAACCCGTAGTTAAGTGGAGACTGAAAGATTATTATCAGGTTATCAAGAATGGCACTTATCTGAAAATCTGGTTTGTGTTCTATATCAATATCACATGCGGATTGGCCCTTATTGCATTCGAGAAGAATATAGCTATAGCCGTTGGCATAGGCGCAGTAGGTCTGCTCTCGTCTCTGACAGCCTTCTTCAATACTGCAGGCAGATTCGGTTACTCTACCATGTCAGATTATACCGAGAACAAGCAGACCATCTATAAGATACTCCTCTCTTCCTCTGTGATAGTCATGCTTCTTGGTTTTGCCTTCGGAAGTAGTGCCATAGTAATTGTTCTTATGCTTTGTGTTATAAATGCGGGTTATGGGGGGGGATTCTCTACGCTACCCACATTATTGCAGAGCAAGTTCGGAATGGAAAAGATAAGTACCATTCATGGACTGGCCCTCAGCGCATGGGCATGGGCTGGACTCAGCGGCAACCAGTTGTCCAACCTTATAATCAACCAGTTGGGTTTGACATACGAGGTGCTTTACATTGTACTTGCCGTTTTGTATTTCATAGCCTTGCTTCTCACATTTTCTATCCCCAAGAACAAAGAGGCTATTGATTATGACGAGCAACAACAATCTCTTTCCAAACTTGATTCCTCGTTCGTATAAGGTTTACAAAAGCTTTTTGTTTGTAGTACTACCGTTATTTACTCGTTAACTAGAGAAAAATTACTCGTTAACTAGGGAAATATATTTTCTTAACTAAGCCGTAAATAGCCCTTAACTGATGAGATATAAATATATGTGGCATGAATAAACGGAATTGTTTATATGCGGTTCTCTTCCTGCTTGCAGGTTTTTCTGGGTTCTCTTTACATACTGATGCAAAGAAACAGAACTCTATACAGCGCGAGGGTTGGGAGTTGGTGTGGCATGATGAATTTGATGGGGACAAACTATCTGAAGATTGGACGCGTATTCCTCGTTTTTCCAATCCGCCGGAATGGAACAAATATATGAGCACGGACGATAGGCTTTTTGAGGTGAAGGACGGTAAACTTATCCTATATGGCCTGAACAATGATTATCTTCCGCAGGATACAGCTCACTTTCTTACGAGTGGCGTCTATACCCGTGGAAAGGTATTCTTTCAGCGTGGAAGAATTGACATTCGCCTGAAGATGGATGATGCCTCCGGTGCATGGCCTGCTGCTTGGCTGTTGCCAGAGGCACAATGGCCTTATGGTGGAGAGATTGATATTATGGAGCGCCTAAACCATGATACAATAGTATATCAGACGGTTCATTCCTATACTACAGAGTATGATACAATAGCCCGTAAGAGTCAGTGTTGGAGCTCAATAGGTTCTATAAAGCGAGGAGATTGGAATGTATATAGCGTTGAGTTGTATGAGGATCATATATGTTTTTATATCAACGACCGTCCTACTTTTACATACCGAAAGCAACCAGAATTGGGACATAAGCAATACCCCTACGACCGTCCTATGTATCTGCTAATAGATATGCAGTTGGGTGGTCATTGGGTTGGACGCGTAAATCCCAAGGAGTTACCTTGCCGCTACCAGATTGACTATGTGCGGTTTTATAAAAAGAAGGAAAAGTAGGGGGGCGTTTACGCCTTGAAGTAATAGATAAAGGTGGCAAGTCCTTCAAGAGCTTTCTTGCCAGTCTCCTGAATCTCTATTGTGAATTTGATGGTCGTTTTAATGGCGCCACGCAGATTGGCCAGTTCCTCAAGCTTAGTAATCATGCGAATGTGCTGACCGCTTAATACGGGTTGAGCAAACTTCATCTTATCCATTCCGTAGTTCATCATGCGTTCCAGATTGTTGACCTCAATAATCTGATCCCAAAGGTGTGGGAGCATGCTGAGAGTCAGATAGCCATGTGCAATGGTCTGACCAAAGGGACTCTCGGCTTTTGCTTTTTCTATATCTACATGAATCCACTGATGGTCAAGAGTGGCATCGGCAAACATGTTTATGCGCTCCTGAGTGAGTTCTACATAATCACTGGTACCAAGTTCCTGACCTACATATTGTTGAAAATCCTCAAACGAATTGATAATGACTTTGCTCATAATCTGATATTTTTGCTGTTATATTGTGCAAAGGTACAAAATATTTTTCAATTTTCAATTTTCTGTTCTCAATTATATTTCGTAACTTTGTCCTCAAATGGTAAGAAGGCAGTTTATTTTTTTTATACTTTATATTATATGTCTGCTGACTGGTTATGCACAGCAATCTGACGAACGTACCATTGCCGATTTTCGACAGATGGGTATACCTTTTTATGAGGGAAATGAGGTAAAACTGCTGACCACTGGCCCGCTCAAGTTCCAAGATATGTTTGCTGAGATAGAGCGTGCTCAGCGTTTTGTTCATCTGGATTATTTCAAGTTTCAGGAGGATAGTATATGCAGGGTTCTCTTTAACATTCTAAAGAGGAAAGCGCGCCAAGGGGTAAAAGTTAGAATCGTGTATGATGGTTTTGGAAACAAATGTAGCCATCAGCCGCTTTCTAAACGTTTCCTCTCAGAGGTTAGAGATGCCGGAATAGAGATAGAGGCGTTTGACAAATTCCGTTTCCCTTGGATAAATCACTTTTTTCACCGTGACCATCATAAGATAGCCATTATAGATGGAAGTATCTGTTATACGGGTGGCATGAATGTCGCCGATTATTATCTGCATGGCAAGCCTAAGGTTGGAAGATGGCGTGATATGCATATACGTTTGCATGGCCCTGTAGTTGATGGTTACGAGCAGATTTTTGAACGTATGTGGTATGTTGTTACTGGTGAATTCCTACAACCTGGCTCGTATGATGGTTCGGACATAAGCCAGGATAAAGTGTTGGTAGGATTGGCAGATAGGATTCCGCGTCTTTCGCCTGATATGATGCGCAAGACTTATTGTGCGGCTATCAATAATGCACAACATTTGATTCAGATAGTAAATCCATACCCTTGCCTGGGTAATCCCATTCGTAGGGCGTTGAATGATGCTTTGGCGCGTGGCGTGAAAGTTCAGCTTATGGTTTCGGAGAAAACGGACGGACAGGCTAACGCTGATGTTACGGGAGTTGAGATGAAGAAACTGATGAAACGAGGTGCCGAGGTGTACTATTATCAAGGTGGTTTCCACCATAGCAAAATAATGATGATAGATGGCCTGTTCTGTACTGTAGGAACAACAAATTTGGATGCCCGTTCGCTGAAATATGACTATGAGGTGAATTCTTTTGTTTTCAGCCCCAAAACTACGGAAGAGTTACAAGAAATCTTTCGAAAAGATGTAGGGCAATGCTATTTGCTGACGCCTGATACATGGAGAGAACTTTTCCCCGCAGGCCGACGGATAAGAGCCAGCATATATATGTCTATCAAGGGGTTGCTTTAATCCTGAGAGGTCGTGATTTGGAGCATTATCATGTCGTACATCAGGTGATAATCGGATGCGCTTATGCCCATTTCCTCTAGTTCTTTCTCGTCGTCTAAAAAAAGAGTCTCTATATTTATTGCATCTTCATCTTTGTATAGACGCGGGAATTCATTGAAGAATTTTTTGTAGTACTCCAGTGCCTTGTTCCAATCTCCCTGGACAAAGTAGATATGACCTGCGTTCTTGTATTGTACCTCTTTGTATATTACGTTGGGAACCTCAAGTATTGCTAAGCAATAGCGTAGTGCTACATCGAACTTTTTTAGGTGAAATGCGCATTTCTCTATACCTTGCATATATCTAGGATTGTCTGACTTAAGATAATCAAGCTTGAAGAAGTAGGAGAGAGCCTCTTCATAGCGTTTTAGTTTCATAAGGGTAGATGCTGCATTATCTGTATATTGCATCTCGTCGGGATACATCTCCAATAGTTTCATTGTGTATTGGAGTTCTTTTTCATGCTTACCCAGATGTTTGTAACATTGCTGCATTTTTTGCAGTGCTTCTTTGTCATTGGGCTCCAAAAAGAGAATTTGCGTTAATGGATCTATGGTCTGAGCATATTGTTCGAGCTTAATCAGACAATCCGTCTTCTTCTCCAACATATAATAGTCATAACCCTCCTTTTGTCCTATGGAGTCAATCCATTGGACAGCATCGTTATAGAATTCAGAGGATATCATGGCCTGAATGAGACGATGATATTCTTTCTCCGAGAACTGAATCTGGTAGACTGGATTCTCCCAAAAGCAGTATTTCCATGAGAAGGGATTGTCGATTTGGTTCTTAATTGGTGAGTAGGTAAATATGCGGTACAGGTTCTGCATAGTAATCTTATAGTGATTGACCTGAATATATATTTCTCCGTCAGTTGCCTGTTCTATCTCTTGAAATCCTTTTGTCATGATGTCAAGGAAACTGTTCTTGAGGCTTGATTTGGCTACATAACTGTACATGGCATATCGGTCTATGTCACACTCGTTAGGAACATCGAGCATCTTATAAGAATCTGCTTTGAAGTTGCCGTCCTTATCTATAAGAAGGTCCTGTATAGCAGGAGAAGTAATCTCAAATGGTACCCACCAATGAGATATGTTATCTCGCAAAAAGTCCGATCTGCTCCATAAGGACATACGATTGCCGAGGTTTACGTCTAAACCGCCAGCAATCATTTTTTGAAGATGCTTCATCTTCTTTTCCATTAGTTGGTTCATCTCTTCCTGCGACATGGAAAGAGAGAACGATGTAATCATGCTCTCCTCTTCTTTTAAGGCTAAGAGAGTCTGATGCATAATCATCTTTTCAGTTAGAACTTCAAAGAAATGCGATTTAATGGGCTTTTCCTGATAACGTTTACATAAATCGGGGTAATGGGTAATCTCTAACTTATATTTTTCTGCCAGAAATATGAGTGCCGTTATGGAGAGGGTATTTAGTTTTTCGTTCTCGTTCTCGGTAAAGAAAAACAGCAAAGAGAGTTTCTCTACGTCGAAATACTCCCAGAGGGATAGAAAAACAGCTCCAACAAGATGGGTCTGTATATTATTTGTTTGACGGCTGAGGAACTCGTACCATTGAGCAGTTTGCTTCTGCGTCCATAGAGGAGATGTCCAGATGAGTAAGAAGAGATGGTCCTGAATGAGCATCTGTTCGTCTGGTTCAAGGTTGCTACCCCATTTCTTCAACAACTCTTGTTCGGGTTCTGTGCCATATAGGTTTTGCAGTTCATGATAAGATTTTGAGTATTTCTGATTGTCTTCTTGCAAGCGTATATTGCGATGTGCTGCCATCAGAACAGCCAGTGCCTTCTGACTTATCTTCTCCTGTGTCTGACCTCGTTTTTCATCTTTTCCGCCGTTAGCAAGAAATGATAACATACTATGGTAATTTTTCATAATTTCCTCAACCTGAGAGATTATCTGATTGTTGGAACAATATCGTGCAATCGTCTTCAGTTGAATTAAACCTGAACCTATGGCAAGAACAGACAGTTCTTTTCTACAAGACTCAGTTATGTTGTTGAGTGTTGCGTTATCCATTTACGTTATTTTGCGATTGTGGTTTTGATGAATGTGTCAGAGGTGAAGTTCTTGGGGAGCGCTCCACGACCGGTGAGCCAGTTGGCGGCTTCATCAACATCTTTTTTCTTAGGAAGGGTTGGTTGTTTGATGGGGATTATGTTGAGAGAATCTACAATGGATTCTGGTATCTCATATTCTTTTACCAATATGGAACGAAGCGAGTCAGCATAAAGCCCTTTGTTGATGTTTTCGACTGCAGCTTTGTAAACAGATATGAATTTGCGGGCTTGCCCTTTCTTCCTTTTGTCTTTCGTCAAGCTATCGGCAATTACCCAAACTGCCAGTTGGATGGATTCATCCTTTGTTTTCATAAGTTTCTTGTTGCCCTCCAATATGGCCCAAGATGCGTAGGGCTCCTCCAGCATGGCACCTTCAAGCAGACCTGTACACAGCATCTTACCACGTAGCCTAACGTCATTGATTTGTGGCCTGTAAATGCTGTCAGGACTAATTTTGGCACTGTCAAGCATCTTGTCGCACCAATAGTCGGTGGCGCAAAGACGGCAAATGGCAATCATTTTTTCGCTCATCTGCTTGGCCTTGCTGATTCGCTTTCCTTTGGGAGCGACCAAGGTTATAGGTTCGTCAACAGCTAAGAAGGATGATAAATGTGTGGAGTCTGAAAGTCTTATAGCTCGAATGATATCGGTATATGCTATGTCTGCATGTCCTTTGGTTATTGCGGTGTCAATATCCATCTGCGCAGAATAGCGGAGTAACCTTATATCCAAATCCATGGAGTCTGTAAGTCCTGTCTTTTGGGCATAATATATGGGCAGACAACCTAATGTAGGCATTATCGCTACGTGAAGTGCAAGGCTATCTGCCAGTTTGTCATCTTGAACAGAAAGCATGGCCTCCTGTTTATGAGCACAGGAGGCCAGCATTATAATAGACGTTAAGAATGAAATGAAATGCTTCATTCTTTAATAACTTACATGAAATGTTGTATTAACCTTTAATAGCAGCTACGCCGGGAAGAACCTTACCCTCGATAGCTTCAAGCAGTGCGCCACCGCCTGTAGAGATGTAAGAAACCTTGTCGGTCAGACCAAACTTGGTGCAGCAAGCAACAGAGTCACCACCACCAATGAGAGAGAATGCACCCTCAGCAGTAGCCTCGGCAACAGCATCACCTACAGCACGTGAACCAGCGCAGAAGTCATCGCACTCGAAGCATCCAGCAGGACCGTTCCAAAGAATAGTCTTGGCGCCCTTGATAGCAGCAGCAAACTTAGCGCGGCTGATAGGACCTGCATCCAGACCCTCGAACTCTGCGGGAATCTCAGTTGACTTGAATGTTTCAATCTTAGCACCTGGTTTAACTGAGAATGTAGAGAAATCATAGTCTGTGCAGCATACGCTATCTTCACCAAGGATAAGCTCAACACCATTCTCCTTAGCCATCTTCTCAACGTTCAGGGCTACGTCTAATTTGTCGAGCTCAACAATAGACTGACCAATCTCGCCACCGTGAGCCTTAGAGAATGTATATGTCATACCACCGCAGAGAATCAATTTGTCAACCTTGCCTAACAGGTTCTCGATAATACCAATCTTAGATGATACTTTAGAACCACCCATGATAGCAACGAAGGGACGCTTGATGTTAGAAAGAACGTTGTCAACGGCCTGTACTTCCTTCTCCATGAGGTAACCTAACATCTTGTTGTCTGCGTCAAAGTAATCTGCAATAACAGCTGTAGATGCATGCTTGCGGTGTGCTGTACCGAAAGCATCCATTACGTAGCAGTCTGCATAGCTGGCAAGAGTCTTGGCGAAGTCTTTCTGACGGCCCTTCATCTCTTCCTTGGCAGCCTTGTAAGCAGGATCTTCCTTGTCGATACCTACGGGCTTACCTTCTTCCTCGGGATAGTAACGCAGGTTCTCCAGCAAAAGCACCTCACCCATTTTCAGGTTGGCTGCAGCATCTGCGGCTTTGGCGCAATCTGGAGCAAATTTAACTTCGGGAACACCAAGAGCCTTGGCAACAGCATCCTTAATCTGGCCCAGAGAAAGCTCAGGCTTAACCTTGCCCTTGGGCTTACCCATGTGGCTCATGATGATAAGTGCACCACCACCTTCGAGAATATGCTTAAGTGTAGGAACTGCACCGCGGATACGGGTATCATCTGTAATAACTCCCTCTTTCAAGGGTACATTGAAATCAACACGAACGATTGCCTTCTTACCGGCAAAATTGTACTCGTTAATAGTCATCTTTTCTTAATATTTTAAATAAAAACAAACAGTCTCTTTAATTGCCCGCAAAGTTATGGCTATTTCTTGAATTCTCCAAATTTTCTTGCACAAATATGAAGAATGCCACATTCTTCGCATTTGGGTGAACGGGCAGTACAAATGTACCTTCCGTGAAGGATGAGCCAGTGGTGTGCAAGTGGTATTATTTCGTTTGGGAAATATTTAGTAAGCATACGTTCTACACTTAAGGGTGTCTTACATGAGTCGGGCACCAATCCTATACGATGGCTGACTCTGAAAACGTGTGTATCAACCGCCATGGCGGCTTTCTGGAAAACCACACTTTGAATTACGTTGGCAGTTTTTCGACCAACACCTGGGAGCTTTGTTAAATCCTTTAATTCTGATGGCACAACTCCCTGATATTCTCTTTGTAACATTTTTGCCATCTCTGACAAGTGTCTTGCCTTGCTGTTAGGATATGAAACGCTGCGGATATACTCATAAAGGATTTCTGGTGTTGCTTCTGCCATGGCCTCGGCAGTTGGGTAGTCCTCAAATAGTCGTGGGGTGACTTGGTTAATGCGCTTATCTGTGCATTGAGCACTCAGAATTACTGCTACAAGTAGTTCGAAAGGTGTGGAGTAGTGTAATTCGGTCTTTGCCTCAGGCATCGCCTTTAGAAAATAATCTTGTACCTGTCGGTAAAGCTCTTTTTTTGTCATGACCTTATGTTGTTTGTTTGCAGATGCAAAGATATCAATTATCTTTTAGTTAGGCAACGATGTGGTTGACCTGAGATATTTTTTTACTTTCTTTATACATTATTATAAATGATATGTTTGGCTTTTTGCATAATGTTTGGTACTTTTGTGCTCATTAAAACGTGATTTTGTGAAAGCATTATTCTTTATTCTTTTTTTTCTTCAATTTTGCCTTTGCGTTGGTGCCCAAGATTTTGATGACTGGTTTCAGAATAGGACGTTAAGGCTGGATTACTCTTTCTCGGGTGATAACCAAAGCCAGTATATCTTTCTTGATGAAATGAAGTGGTTTGACGGTTGGTATGGACGGCGTGTAAATATGGATAGTCTCCTCTTGTCTGGAAATGGGCAAATCTGTGTCAAGGATAGTAAAAGTGGGCAAATCCTGTATAGATATTCGTTCAGTACTCTCTTTCAGGAATGGCAGGGTACAGAGGAGGCAACAAGAACACCAAAGTCCTTTGACAATATTTTCCTTGTTCCCTTTCCTAAATATCCTGTTGACATAACGATTCTCCTGACTGATATCCATAATAAGGTTAGTGGGAGAATGACACATCATGTTGATCCCAATGACATCTTAATTAGGCCTATGTCTGTTGACAATAATATCAAGTGGAAATACCTATTGCAGTCTGGTGATAGCAAAGAAAAAATAGATATAGCTTTCGTGGCAGAAGGGTATCAGGCGGATGAGCTTGATGTCTATGAAAAGGATTGTAAGGCTTCTATTGATGCACTGGTCTCTCACGAGCCCTTTAAATCTATGATAGACAGGTTTAATTTTATTGCAGTAATGGCTCCTTCTCAACATTCAGGTGTAAGTGTCCCCCATGATAATGTTTGGAAGAATACAGCTCTTAGTAGTAACTATGATACCTTTTATAGTGATAGGTATCTGACAACCTTGCAATTAAAGAAGTTGCACAATGTGTTGTCGGGATTGCCATACGAGCACATAATTATTCTTGCCAATACCGACAATTATGGCGGTGGCGGAATATATAACAGCTACCTGATGTCTGCAGCGCATAACAAAAATAGTATTCCTGTCTTGGTCCATGAGTTTGGTCATAGCTTTGCTGGGCTGGCTGATGAATATTTCTATGACGACGCATACGAAGTGATGTATCCTTTGGATACGGAACCTTGGGAACCAAATATTACCACGCTGGTAGATTTCAAAAGTAAGTGGGCTGACATGTTAGAACCCCATACAAGGATTCCTACAGTGCCAACGGGCAATGATATGTATACTCAAGTAGGGGTGTATGAGGGAGCCGGCTATCAATCAAAGGGTGTGTACAGACCTGTTCAGGAATGTAGGATGAAAATAAATGAAGCGCCAGACTTCTGTCCTGTTTGCCAAAGGGCAATCAAGAGAATGATAGATTATTCTACAACACAGGAATAAGAAGAATGGGGCAGACTTAGTAACGACGGCGTTTCTTTCCGAATAATGATCGGAAAGCAGAAAAAATACTGATGCCAAGTCTGATTCCTTCGTAAATGGCAAATCCATTGCTTACAAGCTGGCTAATACGTGTAGTCTTCTTGCGTGAGTCAGATGATGGGGAGATAATGCTCTGGATTTTGCCCCGTAAGCGGTCTTTGGATGCATTTAACTCCTTCTTTATCTGTTGCTTGTTTTCTTGAAGAGCTTTAAGTGCATCAATCTGGGAAGAAATGTTAGGCATGTCAGTCATCAGGGTTCCTCCTCTTCGTTATTATCAACAAATAACTTTGCTGCCATACGTGCAAGGGGTTGTATTACCCATGCATTGCGTTTGCAATAGAACAGCAGTAATAGTAAGGCGACAATAAAAGCCATTGTTAGGAATCCTAGAGGTATGCTGTTTAGTAAATCTCCTATCCAGTATGCAAATGCAAAGGTGCAGAGGAAAAGAATGATTCCTCCAAACACAATACATATAGCAGCAATAGCTACGGCAGATAGAATCACTGTGGTCTTTTCTGCCGCATCTATTGCCAGATATTTCTTCTGTAGATTCAGGTAATTCTTTACTTCTAGAATAATATCTCTGATATCCTCTGTATATTTACCTGTTCCTAACATGTACCTGTCTAACAACTGTTATTCTGCGTCTTCCTTTACAGTTTGCAGTTCTTCTGCTATTTCTTCAACGAGGTCTGACATTTCTTTCTTGTTCAGACGAATGCCACGCTTGCGCAAAGCCTCGGCAATTTTCTCACGTGTGTCAGAACCCTTTTCGGGAGCAAAAAGTAAACCGCATGCAGCACCAACGGCAGCACCACCAATGAATGCCAATAGATAATTAATTGCTTTCATAATGACAATTTCTGTTTGTTTGTAATATAAATCCAATGCAAATATATGTTATTTTTTCTTTTGTTGTGCTTGTAAAGGCCATTTTGTTTGTTATTTAACACTTTTTTTAGAAATATGTATTGCGTACGTGTAGAATATTTGCTAATTTTGCGCCAAAATAACATGATAATAAAAGTAACATCAAATTATTTGTAATTAAAGGTATGAAAAAAACATTATTGATGGGCGCTGCTATTTGCGCAGTGTTTGCAATGACTTCATGTAAGAGTAAGGAAAGTGCTTATAAAAAAGCATATGAGAAGGCTAAGGCTCAGCAGGAAAATGTTGTTAATACAACACCTGTTACAACCCAGCAGACAGCACCTGTGGCTGTTACACCTACAGTTCCTGTGACAACAACTCCTGCTGCAGATTACAGCAATGTGACTGTTCGTACAGAGAATGTTTCACTTGTTAACGGTGCTCCCTTGAAGGCATATAGCGTTGTTGTTGGAAGCTTTAGCGTACAGAGCAATGCAAGTGCTTTGAGTAATGTGCTGGCAGGCAAAGGCTATACTCCTCGTGTAGTAAAGGCTGTTGTTAACGGTGCTGATTGGTATCGTGTAATTGCTACCAGCTATGATACAAAGGCTGAGGCAGCTCAGAGTCGTGCAGCTCTTGAAGGCCAATATGCTGGTGCTTGGTTGTTGTACCAGAAGTAATATAGAACCCTCTTTTTTTTAACGAGTGGGAAGGGTTCTTTCCATAGATTACGGGGTCCGTCGAACAGGGTTAGCTGTGACGGACCCTTTGAAAATCATTGCTGGTGGGCTTACAACGGTGGAAACGCCTCAATTGTTAAGTTTCTTGCAAGGTTACTTGAAGAAGGAACCTGTGGAGCGGTTTGTGGTTGGACTTCCCAAGCAGACAAATGGGAGGGACAGCGACAACCTTCCCAGAGTCAAAGCTTTTGTAGGTAAGCTTGCTAAGACATTTCCAGACGTCCCCATTGACATGTGGGATGAGCGTTATACAAGTGTAATGGCTCATCAAACGATGCTGCAGAGCGGTATTGGGAAAAAAGCCCGTCAGAATAAGGCTTTGGTTGACGAGATAAGTGCAACCATTATTCTGCAAGGATGGATGGAAGGGCGTGGAAATATGTAAATTTGAAATCATTTAGAAAATCAAATAGTATTCATAAGATGATATTGCCAATATATACTTTTGGTCAACCCGTTTTACGTAAAGTGGCTGAGGACATTGATAAAGACTATCCTAATCTGACACAACTTATTCAGGATATGTATGATACGTTGGATAAAAGTGAGGGTATTGGACTGGCTGCACCTCAGGTGGGGTTAAATATCAGATTGGTGGTGATAAATCTGGACTTAATAAGCGAGGATTATCCCGAATATAAAGGATATATACATTCTTTTATCAATCCATATATCGAGGAGTACGATGAAACGGAAACTGATGTTATGGAGGAGGGGTGTCTGAGCCTGCCTGGAGTGCATGAAAGTGTGAAACGTCCCAAACGTATTCGTGTAACATATCTTGATGAGAATTTTCAGGAGCATGATGAGTGGGTATCAGGCTATTTGGCCCGTGTAATGCAGCATGAGTTTGATCATCTCGACGGAGTGGTGTTTACCGACCATTTGACGGGTTTGCGTAAACAACTTACAAAAGCTAAGCTGCAGCAGATAATTAAAGGTAAGTTCAATTGTTCTTACAAGGTTAAGGTTAAAAGATAAAAACCATAATAGGTTGAGTCGTTTTCGTTTTGTTCTTTTTCTTCTCTGTTCTTGTTTCTTTGTATTCGAGAATGGAAGTAAATGTTACGCTCAAATCAATACGGACAGAGTTCTTTTGATGGGGCGTAATGCTCTGTATTATGAGGATTATATCTTAGCTATCCAACGTTTTAATATGGTTGTGAATGCCAAACCTTGGTTAGGTGAACCTTACTTTTATAGAGGTTTGGCGAAGTTTTATTTGGAGGATTATCAGGGAGCTGAGATTGATTGCGGTAGTGCTTTGGAACGCAATCCTTATATGTGTAATTACTTTATGCTACGTGCTTTATGTCGCATAAATCAAGGACGTTATGCATTAGCTGCTGATGATTATGTGCAGGCTATAAGGATTAACCCTTTGGAAAAATCCTGTTGGCATAATTTGGTTCTTTCTCGAATAGAATTGAAGCAATATGAACAGGCAGATTCTGCCCTTGATGTGATGATAAGCCAATGGCCAAAGGAACCCGAGCATATGACGTTGAAGGCTCAGGTTGCACTCTTGAGAACTGATACTATTGCGGCAGAGAAGTGGATTGATCGTGCTTTGGCGCAGAACGCCTACGAGGGTAGGGCATGGAGCATGAAGTCAATGTTCCAGGCCAACAGAAAAGAATATGCAGAGGCTGAAAAAAGTTTGGACAAGGCAATTCTGCAGTCTCCTAAGCAGGCAAACCTTTATATCAACAGAGCCCTTGCGCGATATAATCAGGATAATCTGAGAGGAGCCATGTCTGATTATGATGCTGCTATCGAGATTGCACCAAACAGCTATTCAGCCCGTTATAATCGTGGACTTTTACGAGCAAGTGTGGGTGAGGATAATCTTGCTATAGAAGACTTGAATGTCGTTCTCAAGATGGAACCCGATAATACGATTGTTCTATATAACCGTGCTTTGCTTTTGGATAATATTGGAGATTATAATGGCGCTATAAGGGATATCAGTGCTGTTATCAAAGATTATCCGGATTTTTGGGCGGGATACCATAAACGCGCTGAGATTCGTAGGAAAATCGGTGATGTGTATGGAGCTGAACGCGACGAATATAAGCTTCTGAAAGCCCGAATGGCTGTTGCTACCGGTACTTATAAAAGTTCAGGGAAAACGCGCAAAAAGAGTGAAAAGAATATCGATGACTACGATAAGCTGATAGAGGAGGATACACACGAGACAGAGAACCAGTATGCCAGCGAGTATCGCGGAAAGGTTCAGAATAAGCAGACAGAACTCAAGCCTGAGCCGCTTTATATATTTACATATTACAAGAAATCTTCAGACGTCAAGTTGTATGTTGCTTATAGCAAGGAGTTGGATAAGATGAATTCCCGTTCGATACTGCCGTCCACTTTATATCTTACAGATGATGAGGGTAATATGACGGAGACTCAGCTTAATACCCATCTGGCATCTATTTTATCAATTACTGAAGCAATTAATGAAAAAGGTATCATTAAGGAGTTGTTGTTTAAACGTGCATTGGATTACTATCATGTAAGGGATTTCGAAAACGGAATCGCTGATATGGATACTTATGTGCTTAAATACGGGGATGATGTTCTGTCATTGATGCTTAGGGCACAGTGTCGATATGCACAACTCGAGGTGTCAAGTTCTACTTCGCAAGCAACAGACCTAAGGCTCGGCTATTTGATGGTGCTGCAGGATTATAACAGAGCGCTTGATATGAATCCACAGTCGCCTTACTTATATTACAACATTGGGTGTTTGATGATAAAACTTGCAGATTATCCTGGTGCAATCAATGCTTTTGGAAAGGCTATAGATTTGGATGGCCATTTTCCTGATGCTTATTATGGAAAGGGAGTTGCATATATATTAAACGGCCAACTATCAGAGGGGCTCAGTAATCTCAGTCAGGCAGGTGAACTGGGACTTTATTCGGCATATAATCTAATAAAGAGGTACTCTGGCGAGAAAAAATAGCAGAATAAGGTAAATCTTTTAGATGACTTTTTTCTGTTTTAACATTTTATGATTATCTTTGCAGCTCATTTTTAGGAATATATAATAAAACAACATATGATTAAGATTACTTTTCCAGACGGTTCGGTGCGCGAGTATGAAGCTGGCGTATCTGGTTATCAGATAGCCGAAAGCATTTCTTCACGTTTGGCACAGGACGTTGTTGCTTGTGGTGTAAATGGTGAGACGGTAGAGCTTAACCGTCCGATTAATGAAGATGCTAAAGTCGTTCTTTATAAGTTTGAAGACGAAGAGGGAAAGCACGCATTCTGGCATACCAGCGCACATTTGCTGGCAGAAGCTTTACAAGAACTATATCCCAATATTCAGTTTGGTTTTGGTCCTGCTGTAGAAAACGGTTTCTTCTATGATGTCTTGCTTCCTAACGGAGAAATGATAAAGGAGGGCGATTTTAAGCAGATTGAGGACAAGATGATAGAGTTGGCTCGTAAGGATGAGCCCGTGGTACGTAAAGAGATTAGCAAAGCAGACAGTTTGAAGCTGTTTGGTGCTGCTGGTCAGACATATAAATGCGAGCACATCGAGCAAGACCTCGAGGATGGAAGTATTACTACCTATACACAGGGTAATTTTACCGATTTGTGTAAAGGTCCCCATATTGTATCTACAGGTATCATCAAGGCTGTCAAGTTGATGAGTGTTGCCGGCGCTTTTTGGCGTGGCGATGCTACAAAGGCTCAGATGCAGCGTCTTTATGGTATTTCGTTCCCCAAGAAGAAGTTGCTGGATGAGTATCTAGTTATGCTTGAGGAGGCTAAGAAGCGAGACCATCGTAAGATTGGTAAGGAGATGGAACTCTTTATGTTCTCTGAGCGTGTAGGCAAGGGACTTCCTATTTGGCTGCCAAAGGGTACTGATATGCGTCTGCGTTTGCAGGATATGCTGCGTCGTATCCAGAAGAAATATGGTTATCAGGAGGTTATCACTCCCAATATCGGTGGTAAGAATCTTTATCAGACATCAGGTCACTGGGATCATTATGGAAAGGATAGTTTCCAGCCTATACAGACTCCCGAGGAGGGTGAAGAGTATTTGCTGAAGCCGATGAACTGTCCTCATCACTGTGAGATTTATGCCAACAAGCCACGCAGTTACAGGGACCTTCCTTTCCGCTGTGCAGAGTTTGGTACAGTATATCGTTATGAACAGAGTGGTGAGTTGCACGGACTGACTCGTGTTCGCTGCTTTACTCAGGATGATGCTCATATTTTCTGTCGTCCCGACCAAGTTAAAGACGAGTTCATCAAGGTAATGGAGATTATCCAGCATGTATTCAAGATCTTCAATTTCTCAGAAGAGAGTGTTGAGGTTCAGATTTCTCTCCGTGACCCTAACGATACAGAGAAGTATATCGGTAGTGACGAGGATTGGGCTAACGCAGAACAGGCTATCATAGATGCATGTGCCGAGAAGGGTATGAAGGCTAAGACCGAACTTGGTGAGGCAGCCTTCTATGGTCCTAAGCTTGATTTTATGGTAAAAGATGCAATCGGTCGTCGTTGGCAGCTGGGTACTATTCAGGTGGACTACCAGTTACCTCAGCGTTTCCAACTCGAGTATATAGGTGAGGACAATGCCAAGCACCGTCCCGTTATGATTCATCGTGCCCCCTTCGGCAGTATGGAGCGTTTCTGTGCTGTACTCATCGAGCATACTGCAGGTCATTTCCCCTTGTGGTTGACTCCCGATCAGGTTGCTATCCTGCCTGTAAGTGAGAAGTATGTAGAGTATGCCCAGAAGGTTAAGGAGTATTTTGATACTCAGGAGGTACGTTCATATATTGATGACCGTAACGAGAAGATTGGACGTAAGATTCGTGACAATGAAATGAAGCACACTCCTTACATGATAATTGTAGGCGAAAAAGAGCAAGCAGAAGGTACTGTTAGCTATCGTCAACAGGGCGGAGGAGAGCAAGGAACGGTAAAATTTGAAGAATTTGCGAAGAAAATTAACGAAGAAGTACGTCAAATGACAGAAAATTCTTAATTTTGCACCCGATTTTAAAATAATTGATGAAAAAAGAGAACCCTAAACAGCAGTATCGCGTCAACGAACAGATTCATGCGCGAGAAGTTCGCATCGTCGGAGATGGTATTGAATCAACCGTTCTTCCTACTTTCAAGGCTATCCAGTTAGCAGAGCAGAAAGGCGTGGATCTGGTAGAGATCTCCCCTAATGCAGAACCACCTGTATGTCGTTTGATTGATTTCAGTAAGTTCCTCTATCAGCAGAAGAAACATCAGAAGGAAATCAAGGCAAAGCAAGTTAAGGTTGATGTAAAGGAGATCAGATTTGGACCACAGACCGATGACCATGATTACAATTTTAAACTCAAGCACGCACAGGGCTTCCTGTCCGATGGCGATAAGGTAAAGGCTTATGTCTTCTTCAAGGGACGTAGCATTCTGTTCAAGGAACAGGGTGAAGTTTTGTTGCTTCGCTTTGCAGCTGATTTGGAGGAATACGGAAAGGTGGAGCAGATGCCACAGCTTGAGGGAAAGCGTATGATTATGTTCATTGCTCCTAAGAAACAGCCAGCTCAGGTAAAAAAGGTACTCGAGAGTACAGCTCAAGAGGTTGTAAACGAAAAGCCAAAGGAGAAGAAAGCTCCTCAGCAGAAAGCTCGTAAGGAATATACAGGTCCCAAGGTTGAGGGTGAAGATTTTGATGATTAAAAAACGATAGTGCGTAACGCCCTGGTATATGCGTTGCCACATCTATTATTAATATTAATTAAACAAATTAAAACAATTATGCCAAAAGTAAAGACTAATTCCGGTGCTAAGAAGAGATTCGCACTCACCGGTACAGGCAAGGT
>JAEEGL014101775.1_pt1 | contig 46245 bp, 42 predicted proteins | sample 9134231 | NCBI WGS metagenome assembly JAEEGL01 (sample SAMN16246548, study PRJNA631951) | gut metagenome | biome: gut microbiome; feature: rumen; material: fiber-attached | host: Bos | place: Iran: Karaj | collected 2018-10 | reverse complement strand
ATCTTCTCTTGCCGCTTCAAGTACTTCCTTTGCCTTTTGTCCTACTCCGTAAAGGCTCGAGGGATTTCCGTATGTATCTTTCATAAGCGCTACCATGGTCTCGATGGCTTTGGGGCTCATCTTCGTTGTAGCTGCATTATCGGCATAAATCATTTTTGTTTTCTCTCTTTCTTTTTGATTTCTGTCAGTTGACATTTTGCATTTTATTCCTATTCGCCTACTATGTCAATAGGTTTTTGTAATATTTCTTTTTTTCTCCTAAAAAACAAATTAAAAAAAGCCGTTCAAGCATTTCGCTCAAACGGCTTTATATTCTTTTATAATTCTATAACTCGTATTGTGCCAGATCTGATTTGATGGTTTGCGAAATCTGATTCAGATTCTCCGATATATTGGTGATATTCTCGGTCTCTGCCGAAACCCTGTTGCTTTCTTCGACAATTCTGTCGCTGAGCCCGAGTATCTCGTTAATTGTCGAAGCCTGCTCCTCTGTTGTGGCAGCATTGTTGGTTGCAACATCGTTTATCTTTCCGATTCCGTTCGTAATCTCAATAATACCGTCGGTAGCTTTCGTAATATCGGAGTAAATGGTATCAAACGAACTGTTGGCGCTTTCGACACCGTTTAAGCATGCCTTCATATCATCAATACAGTGTTCGGATTTGGCACTGATTTCTTTTATGTTGCCCGTAACGCTTTCAACAAGTCTTCGAATTGTTTCGGTAGCTTCATTTGACTGTTTTGCCAATGCTCCGACTTCGGATGCAACTACGGCAAAGCCCCTTCCCATTTCGCCTGCTCTGGCTGCTTCGATTGAAGCGTTAAGCGAAAGAAGATTGGTCTGTTCGCTGATTGCATTGATTACATCCGTGATTGCGTTAATCTCTTCAACGGATTTGGCAGTGGCAGAGATAATTCCCGACAGATCCGTAATCGTTTCGTTAAGCTTTTGAACATCGTTCGTCATATTTGACATTGCCTGTCTTCCGTTTGCGGAAGATTCCATTGTTTCCGAGCAAAGGTTTCTTACATTCTCCGCATAAGAAGTGAGTTCCGTCGAAGTTTCGGCAAGCTGGGAAGCGGCTCTGGCAACTTCGTCTATGGACTGATCCATGGAACCGAGTGCCTGGTTGAGCTGTTCGATGGATTCGCTTTGCATCTGGTTGGATGACGAAAGCGATTTTGTAATGTCAAAACATTCACCCGCGCTTGTACTCATATCGTTTGACACGTTTGCAAGGTCGAGAAGCATGCTTCTCATCTTACTGATATATTCGTTTAAACTCTCGCTTAACGTGGTAATTTCGTTATTGCCCTTAGGAACCAGTGTTACCGTAAAATCGCCGGTACTTATGTCGGCAATACTCTGTGTGACTTTCGAAACCGGTTTTAGCATCCTTGAAATAACCGAATATAAAATGAGAGAGATAATTCCAAGCAAAACTGCCGAGAAAATAAATGTCGTGAGGACGGTATTATTAATGCTTCCGGCCACGAACGAGTACGGAACCGCACTTACTACAACCCATGATGTATCGGTAATCTCCGTTGAAGTATACATCATCTTTCCTGCTGCCGTTTTTGTTGTTTTGACCTTATCCACATCAATGGCATTTTCGGTATTTAATTCGTCGAATACTTTGTTTAATCCCTGTAAAACGGGATTTTGAGATTCATTTACTTTTTCTCCGACAACACCGTCAACATTGCTTACCAAAATGTCCCTGGTTTCTTTGTTGATAATATAAAATGTCGCTTTATCGGAGCTTGATTTGAAATCGTTAAGTCTTTCGGATACTTTATCGAAATTGATATCGCTGCTCAATACCACGCCGTCTCTTAATTTTATGGCGCAGGCAAGGCATGTCTTTCCGGTTGAAGCGTCCACATAGGGTTCGGAAGTAAAAATCTCTCCGTTCTTTTCAAGAGCACCTATGTACCATCCTCTGTCCGTGAAAACGAATGTATCGTCGGGAGTCCATCCCGAGCCGTCAAGGAATGTATTGGTATCGCCGTATCCGATGTAAATGTCCTGTGAATCGGGATCTTCGGCGGTTAATTTAAGAAGAAGCGCAAGTGCGTCATCATAAGATAATTCGGGACTGTTTTTAAGAACCTGTGCGGTCTGATTGACCCTTTCTTCAATACTGTTCCACCAGTTATAAACTTCTTTTGCATAAGAAACCGATTCTTTTGCAAGCAAAGAGTAAGTCAATTCTTTTATCTTGGCGGATTGCATCCTGATATTAATTGCGGTAATAATGAGGATAATCAAAGTAACATATGCAACAATCTGCAAAAGCAATACTTTTTTAAGCTCTGTTCTTTTTTTCATTTTCCCCTCGATTCTACTCGTCATTCCAACGTGTTATAAGAATTCTCCTAAATTTTATTATACTCCTTTTTCGCAATCGCATATAATTTTTTTACTTTATTTTTTTAAAAAATGAGCTTCACGTCCGAATATCTTTGCCAATGCATTTGAGCCTGTTTGCGTCATTGAATTTCGCCTTTTGCAAACAAATTGTCCTTTCCCATGCCGCATACATGGGGATTGCTGTCATACATATGACAAAATTCCAGAAAGTCCGCTCTTTGAGCGGGATCGTTCATAATCTTTACCAATAATTCGTTTGGTATGGTTCTTGCATATGCGCCGGGTCCTGCAAGGGAAATGTTTTTTACTCCGTATTTTTTAAGAATCCCCTCCAATTCATCCGGCATAAAATGATAGGTAATGCACCACGGGGATTCCCCGCTGTCATAGGACTCCTTTGTTTTTTCAACATCGTCGAGAAAGCCCGTTTCGTAAGCTTTGTATAAACTTTCTTTATTAAGCGAAAAATCCTCAATCATTTTGTCCCTGCTGTCGATGCACCATCTGACCCACGAATCATCGCTGTCCTTATTTAAGATAAACTGATTTTTCTGAATCGGGTTTGACAGATAGGGCAGGGCGCCGAGTCTGCTCGATACGCTGATAAATATCCTTTTACTTGCTATTCTTACCAATTCGGAGATTACTTTTTCCTGATTCGGATAAGTGTAGGAAATCGGCGAATCAAAAGACATCACGAGATCGAAACTTCTGTTTTCGTACGCCGAAAGATCCTCGAGTTTTCCTTTTACAAAAGTAATTCTGTCAAAAACGCCTTCCCTTTTTGCAATTTCTTTGGCTTTGTCAATCATCGGCTGCGATATGTCAAAATGCGTTACGCGAATTCCGTGCTTTGCCAAAAGCACGGAAAACCTGCCGCAACCGGCCCCGCCGTCAAAGGCGGTTTCGATTCCGTCAAGGGACTGTAAGAGTTCGCGTTCTATATGCGCTTTCTGAACAATATCATCTATAAAAGTGTTTTCTCTTTCCGCTTCAAGTTCGCCTTTATCGGGCAGATTCCACATGCGTTCCGATATTTTTGTGCTGTAATCATTCATCGTTTTGTCATTCCTTTCGTTATGTTTTTCTGTGGATTCTTTTTTCTTTTATATTTTATATATTCAGGGATGCGAAAATCCGCAAGCCTTGCGGTTTGCGGATTTAAATCTAATTTAACCGACGGTATTATTCCGTATCTTTATATCTGAATATCTGCTCGATGTAACGCGGTGTCGGATAAGTATTTTTGTACACACTTAATTCCATCTTGGTCATTCGTGCTACAAAATCATCAAAAAGCGTATAATACGATGTCAGAAATACATTTTTTGAAGGATAATGCGGGTATACCAGCCACGGCGGTAAAATCTGTCTTAAATCCATAAGTTCGTAATTGATGACTATTGCTTTCTTGTCGGCAGCCTCAACCTGTTTTATGTATTTTTCGAGAGTTTTCAAATCCTTGCGGAACAATTTTTTGTATTTCTCATCCATGTGAAAATTTTTGGGTTCAAGCGGATCCCCCATAACATCCACCAGAGGCAGGTGATGATAAACCGAACCGTCTTCGTATTCGTCATCATTGCATTTATCAAGCCAGAATTTCCCTATTCTTTGGACTTCCTCAAAATCCTTAAACGTAATATATCTCTTCATTTGTTTCCCCTTTTTCAAAAATATTTAAAATATCTTTTATATATTTTACCACAAGGCGATAATCTTTCAAAGTAAAAGACCCAAAAAAGAAGCGCAAATCCTAAAGGAATGCACTTCTTTTCGTCACCAAGGGGAATCGGATAATAATTAATTTGTTTTGTAATACAGTGTTATATCCTGTTTTTCCAAATCTTTCAATAATGAAATTCCAAGGTGCGGACCCGTCGATAATCCCGTGTTGCCGAGTTCTCCGATTTTTTGTCCGCCTTTGACTTCATCTCCGCTTTGTACCGAAATTGAGTCCAGGTGATGGTATTCGATCAAAGCATTCTTCGACGACAAAATGATTTCATTTCCTTTTACCTCATCCCATCCGACATATACTATGGTTCCGTCCGTTATTGCGTAAATCGGATCTCCCAATTCGCCTGCTATGTCTGTTTCAGGATGCGTTTCGGGCTCATAGGATACGGATATTCTTTCGCTGGTTGTCGGCCATACCGTAAAGCTTTCAAATTCACCGTTTGCACCGCTAAAAACTATTACCGGGTGCTCAACCCCGACTGCTCCGGTAAAAGTGAAATCTGAAGGTATATCTCCGTCTACGAAAACCAATTTGGGCGCTTCCGTACGAAAATATATGCTTCCCGATTCTTCATTACCCGTACTTTCGCCGGTTACCGTGATTTTGTCGGCATTCACATCGCCCGAAACCTCATATGAAAATTCTGTTGAAGAATACTCTTCACTTGGTATAACATCTTTTTCTTTGTTCTTTTTCGGTATGGTCAAAAAACAAACACCCGCCGCAACAATGACCGATACCGATATCAAAACAATCCAAAATGCGGGTTTTTTATAATTCAATATTCCTTTCACTCTCTGTCTGACCCCCGTTTCTCCAAACGATAACGGGCAGGCGCTTATCCTTCTTCTTTGCACCGCGCAATTGAGAAGAACCTGTGAATACGCTGCAATATATCCGCGATCTTTGTTTCTTATTACTTTCTCGTCGCAGGCAGCCTCGATATCTTTGCAAAGCAAATCGTAGGCTATCCAGCAAAGAGGATTGAACCAATGTATCGAAAGAAGCACAAAGCCGAAAGGTTTCCAAAAATGGTCGCCCCTTTTTATATGAGCTTTTTCATGTTCCAAAATATAATCGCAGGTTTCTTTGTCAAGCGAAGAAGGGATATAAATAACCGGTCTGAAAATACCCAGAATAAAAGGGGTTTTGATTCCGTCGCTTATCTTAATCCGTTTATTGCCCTCAAAAAGCATTGTCGCACCGATGCTTTTTTTAAGCAGCATATAACTTATGAAAGCGTATATAATCATTAAGATTGTTCCCGTAATCCAGACAACGGTCGAAACCGTAAGCACCGTATGAATCAAATCCGACCCGTTGTTTTCATCGGGAACAAAAGCCTTAGCCATGATGGGATTAACCGTATCGTTGATTATGGCAATTCCCGAATCGATAGAAGGCAAAGAATCACCCGTAATAATATCTGCGGATATGATTTCGCTGCTTGGAATCATGCTGAAACTGCTTTCAAACGAAAAAGGAAGAACGAGTCTTATAAACACAAGTGCCCATAAAAGACATGAAACCCATTTGGGTGCTTTGCAAAAAATCAAACGCAAAACGATTACCGCAAGAATCAGCCAGCAGGTTGTAAAACTGATATTTAGGATTTTAAGAAAAATCAGATTCATTTTTTAATCTCCTGTAAATGCCCTTGCTATTTGTTCTTAAACGCATCAATCATTTGCTGAATCTCTTCCGCTTCTTTCGAAGTAAGTTTTTTGTCGGAGATAAACGCAGCTATAAAAGCAGGAAGCGAGCCGGCATAAGAATCATCCACTATCTGTTTGCTTTTGGCTGAATAAAAACGCTCTTTGGAAATAACGGATGTTACGATTCCGTCTTCGTTTTTTAAAAGACCTTTATCGCAAAGTTTACGAAGGACGGTATATGTTGTGGATTTTTTCCACTCCAGTTCTTTTTCGCAAATCTTAACCAAATCTCCCGAAGCAATGGGTTCATTTGCCCAAACAATGTCTGCGAAACGCTCCTGTATCGCACCGAGTTCAAAATAATTCATAGCTTTTATCTCCTTTGGTCTATCATGATAAACTAACGCTAGTTTATCGCAATAGACCGAAATTGTCAACCCCTGTTTAAAAAAAAAATTTGGGGCGCGTATTTTACCCGCGCCCCGTAATCATGATTTATTTTTTTATTATAAAATTATAATACGAAAAATAAAAGAGCGAATCAAAACACTGTATTTGACCCGCTCTCTTATAAGGGCATTTATAATTTTTTCATACCGGGGAATATCGCTTTATTGCATATCCTCTTTTTTATTGCTTTGGCAGGATGTACACATTTTGCAGTTTGCGCAATTGCAGCCGCAAGCCGACTTTCCCTTTTTTTTGTCTCTTGCAAACGAGAAAACGATACCTGTTACGATTATTGCCAAAACAATCAATACCGCTATTGTTCCGATGTTTCCGATCAGCCATGAAATCATATCGTTTTCTCCTTTTTTATTTCAGTTTGTCCGCCTCTTTGTATTTTTTAATAAAGATCATGTAAATCATTCCAAGAAGAGCCGCAATTGCGAATATCAAACCGACAACATTTGCCCTTCCGTTAAACAATCCGCCTATCTGGGTGATTATAAATGCGACAACATATGCAAAGCCGCACTGATAACCGATTGCAAACCATGTCCATTTGGCATTGTTCATTTCTCTTTTGATTGCACCGATTGCAGCAAAGCATGGAGCGCAAAGAAGATTAAATACAAGGAACGAAAAACCCGTAACGGAATTGAATTTGCCCGCAAGCACCTGATATACGCTCATACCTTCGACGCCGCCGTACAACACGCCCATGGTGCCGACAATGTTTTCTTTGGCAACAAGACCCGTAATCGATGCAACGGTTGCCTGCCAGTTGCCCCATCCGAGGGGTATGAAAATCCATGAAATGGCACTGCCCGCTTTTGCGAGAATCGAAAGATTGACCTCCTCTTCCTCAAGCATTCTGAAAGTATTATCGGCTATACCGAAATTCGAGAGGAACCAAATTACTATGGTTGAAAGAAGAATGATCGTTCCTGCTTTTTTTATGAAAGACCAGCCCCTCTCCCACATTGAACGAAGAACATTCTTAAGCGTCGGCATATGGTACGCGGGAAGTTCCATTACAAAAGGTGCGGGGTCTCCCGAGAACATCTTTGTTTTCTTAAGCATGATACCTGATATTACGATTGCCGCCATACCGATGAAATATGCACCGACGGACACTGTCCACGAACCGTTAAAAAGAGCGCCCGCCATCATTGCGATAAAAGGAATCTTTGCTCCGCAGGGAATGAATGTCGTGGTCATTATCGTCATTCTTCGGTCTCGCTCGTTCTCAATTGTTCTTGAAGCCATGATTCCCGGAACGCCGCATCCGGTTCCCACAAGCATGGGTATAAAAGATTTGCCGGATAAACCGAATCTTCTGAAAAGTCTGTCCAGAACAAATGCTATTCTTGCCATGTATCCGCATGCCTCGAGGAATGCGAGAAGGAAGAACAAAACAAGCATCTGGGGAACGAAACCGAGCACGGCACCGACACCTGCGATTATTCCGTCAAGAATAAGACTCATTAACCAGTCTGCACAGTTAAGCGAATCAAGTAATTTTTCGACCAAAACGGGAATACCGGGAACCCATACCCCGAAAGAAGAAGGATCGGGCTCCTCTCCCTCATACGATGTATAAACATTAACCGCATCCGCCAAATCTTCGTACGTATATGTTACATCTTCGGTTGCAAGCGTTTCTTCGTCTTCAAGCGTATAATCCGCAACAGTTCCTTCCTCTATTTGGGCAAAAGCCGTCAATACCGAGTCGATATCCGATTCATCGTCAAGACCGATAAAAGCATCTATTACATATGTTGCATCGGTATATTCTTCGCTTGCTTCGCCGTAAGCAGAGGCACCGATTCCAAGAAGATGCCATCCGTCTCCGAAAAGCCCGTCGTTAGCCCAGTCCGTAAGTTTTGTTCCGGGAGCGAAAGATGCCATCGAAAGCATGTAAACCAGAGTCATGACAACGGCAAAAATCGGAAGTCCGAGCCATCTGTTCGTAACGATTTTGTCTATTTTATCCGATGCGGAAAGACCGCCTTCTCTTTTCTTTTTGTAGCAGGCTTTGATTACCGAAGCTATGTAGATATATCTTTCGTTTGTTATAATGCTTTCCGAATCGTCATCCATCTCTTCTTCAACGATTTTGATATCGTTTTCGATATGATTTTTTACTTCCTCGGAAAGATTTAATTTTTCCAAAACTTTATCATCGCGTTCAAAAAGTTTGATTGCGTACCATCTTTGCTGTTCTTCGGGCAAATCGTGAACCGTAACTTCCTCTATGTGCGCAAGCGCATGTTCGACGGTTCCGCAAAAGGAATGTTTGGGTATCATCCTGCTTCCTTTTGCGGCACTTATGGCTTCATTTACCGCTTCCGTAACACCTTCATTCTTTAACGCCGATATTTCGACAACCTTACAGCCGAGTTCTCTCGACAATTCTTCGGTATTGATTTCGTCGCCGTTCTTTCTTACCACATCCATCATATTGATTGCAACCACTACGGGAATTCCGAGTTCCGTAAGCTGTGTGGTCAGATAAAGGTTTCTTTCCAGATTGGTTCCGTCGACGATATTTAAAATCACATCGGGTCTAGTTCCGATAAGATAATCTCTCGCAACCCCCTCTTCAAGCGTATACGGCGAGAGGGAATAAATACCCGGAAGGTCCGTAACCGTAACGTTATTGCTTTTCTTTAATTTGCCTTCTTTCTTTTCAACCGTTACTCCGGGCCAGTTTCCGACGAACTGATTCGATCCGGTCAACGCATTAAAAAGTGTTGTTTTTCCGCTGTTCGGGTTGCCTGCAAGTGCAATTCTAAGACTCATTTTCATATTCCTTTCCTTACTCCACTTCTATCATTTCGGCATCTGCCTTACGAAGCGAAAGTTCATAATTTCTTACCGTCAATTCAATCGGGTCTCCGAGAGGCGCCACTTTTCGAACGTATATTTCAATCCCCTTGGTTATACCCATATCCATAATTCTTCTTTTAACGGCACCTTCGCCGTGAAGTTTGACCACAACGGCCTTTTCTCCTATTGCGACATCTCTTAATGTTTTCAATTTATCGTCCTCCTTATATGATCAAACCATAATCTTTCTTGCGAGTTCATTGCTTACCGCCACGCGGCTTTCCTTAATCTTTACGATAAGATTCCCACCGAGCGAATTGACTATGCTCACTCCTCCTCCGACCGTAAATCCGAGATCTTCCAAATGTTTTTTGACTTCGGGACTCCCGCCGATTTTTTTAATAATCTGTTCCTGTCCCGGTTGTGCTAATACAAGCGGCATCATATTTTCCTCCATATTCCGTTAGTTTTGTCTAACCTTATTCGCCGTAAAAACGGTTAGAGCCTTCTAACCGTGTATTATACTAATTAGTCTCGCCTAACTTGTCAAGCGTTTTTGGAATTTTTCGTCAAAAAATGATAATATCCTGCACAAAAAACAATAAGACCGGGAAAAAGTACGGTATTATACTCCAAATATAATCAATCGGGAAATATTTCTTTTATTGTTTAATTTATTTACCCCTAAATAGGCAGAATCAGTTCTTCCTAAAACCCTGGAAGCGAAACCTTCCCCTAGGTTTCGCTTCATATATTTTTAACGAAAAAAGCAAAGCCTTACGACTTTGCTTTTTCTTTTTACTCATTGCGAAACTTATTTCTAAAGCAGAGTGTTATCGTAAACAGCTCTGCTTCCGCCTATATATTTGGGTCTGTATCTTCCTGCGCTTACTCTCGCCTTTCCGATGTTTTTGTTGGAAAGATGAAGAGGAACGACTACGGGATGAATATGCATTCCTATCATCACGCCGCCGATATCGATTCCGACAACGGCTTTTTGCCCGATGTCTTCAACGACTGAGGGATTTTTTAAATTTTGGAAATGTTTTACGGCAAATGCTCCGCCTGCATGGATTTGCGGAATAACATTAACGATTTCGAATCCGAACGCTGCTGCCGCTTCTTTCTCGATTACCACCGCACGGTTTAAATGTTCGCAGCACTGAACCGCAAGATATGCCTCTTTTGCGGCGATTCTTTCGGAAACAACCGAATAAAGTTCATTTACGGCTTCTTCGGTTTCTCCGTCCTTGGATGTACCCATGACATTTCCGATAATTTCGCTTGAAGAACAACCGACAATTACGATATCGCCCTTATTTATATTTGTTTTTTCTATTATTTCGTCAATTACCGCAATTGCGTCTTCTTTAATCAAACTCATATTGCTCTCCTTTTAACCGAAACGGCCGAAGCTTAGAAATCGCAGCTTCTGGGTGTTCTGGGATAAGGTATTACGTCACGGATGTTTTCTACTCCGGTAAGATACATGATGAGACGTTCAAATCCCATACCGAAGCCCGAATGTACGCATCCGCCGTATCTTCTGGTGTCAAGATACCAGTCGATGCCTTCCTTGTCCACGCCCATTTCGTCCATTCTTTCGATAAGCTTGTCGAGATTTTCCTCTCTCTGGCTTCCACCCATAAGTTCTCCCGCCTGGGGAACCAAAAGGTCAACTGCCGCAACAGTCTTGTTGTCGGGATTGACTTTCATGTAGTAAGCTTTGATATCCTTGGGCCAGTCGGTAACAAATACGGGGCCGTGGAAGTATTCAACGATGTATTTTTCATGCTCTTTTGCGATATCTTCGCCGTAATCGGGCTCAAATTCCCATTTCACATCGGCTTTCTTTAAGATATCGATAACGTCATGATGTTTGATTCTCGTAAATTTGGCATTGATAATGTCGTTTAATTTGTCCTTTAATCCCTTGGAAACAAACTGATCGCAGAATCCGATTTCCTCGGGACATTTTTCCATAACATATTTGACAACGTATTTGAGCATTTCCTCTTCGATATCCATAAGACCTTCGAGATCGCAGAATGCCATTTCAGGCTCGATCATCCAGAATTCGTTGGCATGTGTCTGAGTATTGGAATTCTCCGTTCTGAATGTGGGACCGAATGTGTAAATATCTCCGAATGCCATTGCGAAAGTCTCGCCCTGAAGCTGTCCGGAACCCGTAATAAATGCCTGCTTGCCGAAAAGATCCTTGTTGAAATCCACTTTGCCGTCATCGGTAAGAGGAAGGTTGTTCATGTTAAGAGTCGTGATCTTAAACATCTGATCCGAACCCTCACAGTCTGCACATGTGATAAGAGGAGTATGCACATAAAGATATCCTCTCTCCTGGAAATAACTGTGAATTGCCATTGCAGCCACGCTTCTTACTCTGAATACCGCAGAGAAAAGGTTTGTACGGGGACGAAGATGTGCCACCGTTCTGAGATATTCTCTCGTATGACGCTTGGGCTGGATGGGATAATCTTCGGGGCAGTCGCCCAAAAGTTCAACGCTCGATGCTTTAATTTCAAAAGGCTGTTTATTTTCGGGTGTAAGTACCAGCGTTCCGACTACCTTTACGCTCGCACCCACGCCTATTTTAGAGATGTCTTCAAAATTAGAAAGATTCTGATCGTATACCACCTGTAAATTTTCAAAAAAAGAACCGTCGTTTACATTAAGAAATCCAAACTGCGACTGTGCTCTGTTGGTACGAACCCACGCACATACGGTTACTTCTTTTGAAGCATATTCGGATGTTTTTCCAAACAGCTCTCTGATTTTAGTTCTCATCTCATTTTCCTCCTAGAAACAAACTATGTTGCTATGTTAACACCTTTTTTGAATATTTCAAAGAATTTTCTTAAAATTCCACGGTTTCGGGAGCTCCGGCAAACGAACTGAATGTGGCTTTGGCGCTCTTGAAATAAAAGGCTTCCGTGTTTCCGTCATCTGCGGAATACATACCTTTAAGTTCGGGATAGGCGTCAAGCATCGACTGTCTAGCTTCTCTTCTGTCGTCTTCGTAAAGTTCGCCTGCGACTCTTAACCATACACCGTCCTTAAATGCACAGATTTCAACCTTGGGATTTGCATGAATCTGCTTGGATACGTCTTTGGACTTACCTGTCTGAATATAGAGTTTGCCTTCGAATATGTTAACGGTACCGAAAGGTCTTACTCTGGGCTGATCTCCGTCAACCGTTGCAAGATAATATGTTCCCGCTTCTTTTAAAAACTTTTCTACTCTCTGCATTTTAACACCCCCTGTGGTAATTGTTTTAAAGTTACAGATATATTTTATATCAATACGAAAAATATATCACTTCTTTTTTCTAAAAGAATTTCCACCTGCAAAGGAAAAATCCCGGAATTACGACTGTGGCGAAAAATGCCCAGCTGACAAGGGTAAACACCTTGATGAATTTGAATCCGCGATCGGGATATTCCCTGACATAAATTCTGTAATTGATGACCGATGCGAGCGATCCTATAAGGGAGCAGAGCCCCGCCGTATCCGCACCGTAAATCAATCCGGCGAAATTATCCGTAAAAGGATACAAAACAATCGATGCCGGAACATTGGATATAAGCTGGCTTAATCCGATTGCCCACCAATATTCGTTTCCCGCAACCGCTTTTTGCAAAACACCCGAGATACCGGGGTTTGAAGCTATCGACGAGGAAAATACGAAAAAGCAGAGGAATGTGAATATAAGCACATAATCCACCTGAACAAAAAGTTTTATATTGACGGCTGCTATAACGACTATTACGATCGCTACGGCAACCGGCCAGTATTTCGTTCTTGAAACAATGGTGAAAATAATCATTGCGAAAAGTAAAAGATACGCTGTCTTTCTTATCTTAATCCGAAGCGCGCTGTCTTTTCTTTCGTCAGTCTTTTCGAGTTTTGCAAGATCTTCGTCCTTAAGTTTCGTGTTGAATTCTTCTTTTAAATTCTTGCGGTACAAAACCAAAACGAATATTACGAGAAGAATACCCGATCCTATGCAAAGCGGAGACATATGGAGCATGAAATTCCAGACGCTCGTTCCCGATTGCCCGTACAGGAAGAGGTTCTGCGGACTTCCGAAAGGCATTAAAAGCGAGCCTCTGATAGCTGCGATATTTTCCATTGAAATCACGGGAAGAATGTATTTTTCCTTGTCACCCTTTCTGAACAAAAGAATCGTAAGGGGCACAAAAATGATGAGCGAAACGTCGTTTGTCACAAACATTGACGTAAAAAACACACCGAAAATAAGAAAGAGCGAAAGAGTCGTCATGCTCTTGAATTTCTTGCTGAAATTAATGATCGGTTCAAAGATGTTTTCCTGTTTGAAACCCTCCAAAACGCAAAGCATCATAAACAAAGTCCCGAGCGTATGCCAGTCGATTTCTTTTAAAATCGCTTTGGTGGGCGGCGTAATAAACAAAGAAACGACGGCGGCCAAAACAGCCACCGTCAGCATTATTTCTTTTTTCAAAAACGCGAAAATCTTTTTCATGTAATATACCGGTCTTTCTACTCGAACTTTGCGGCCCATTCAAGAGCGTCATCGATATGGGGTCTGAAATTGTCTTTTCCTATTCTGTCAACGAAACCGCTCTTTTCCATGGTCTTGAAAGGCTGATCGTTAACATGGGACAATACGAGTTTAATACCCTCTTTTTCGCATCTGTCGCAAAGCTGTTCAAGCGAATGCATGGCCGTCGCATCGATTGCGGGAACACCGCGCATTCTGATGATTATGACTTTTGTAAAATCTTTAAACGAAACGCCCGCAAGCTGATCAGCATCTCCGAAGAACATGGGTCCCGTGATTTCGTAAACACGCACATGCTTCGGAACTTTCTTTAAATCTATTCCGTCGGGATCTTCGTCGGGGTCGTAATATTTCCAGCCCTGAACGCTTGATACGTCGCTCATTTTCTTCATGAAGAGAACACATGCGATAAGCATGCCGATTTCGATTGCAATAACAAGGTCGAACGCAACCGTCAGGACAAATGTTACCACAAGAACGAGAATATCGCTCTTGGGAGCGGTTTTGCAAAGGTGTGCGAAAGTTCTCCACTGACACATGTTGTAAGCAACCATGAAAAGGATTGCGGCGATTGTGGGCATCGGAATGAGTGCCGCATACGGCATTAAAAGAACCAGCACGAGAACAAGAACAATCGAATGAACAATACCTGCGATGGGCGATCTTCCGCCGTTTTTGATATTTGCTGCGGTTCTTGCGATGGCACCGGTTGCGGGGATTCCTCCGAAAAGCGCCGAGCCGATGTTACCGATTCCCTGTGCTATAAGTTCCATATTGGAACGGTGATGCGAATTAATCATGCTGTCCGCAACAACACAGGACAAAAGCGATTCGATTGCCGCTAAAATCGCAATCGTAAAACCGTCAGGAACCATTGCGATTACCGATTCGGACGTGATTGCGGGGAAATGAAATCCGGGAAGTTTGTTGCTTATCGTATAAAGATCTCCGATGGTATTAACATCCATTTTGAAAAGCTTTACCATCAGAATTCCGACTATTACCGCTATAAGCGAACCGGGTATTTTCTCGGAAATAAAAGGCCATACGATCAAAATGGCAAGGCATACGCCGCCGACGATCAAAGCCTGATAATTAAATGTTTTGATATTGGATACGATTGCTTTGACCTTATCCATCGTTTCGATTGTAACCGTTCCTTCGGGAAAAGTTATTCCCGCAAAATCCTTTATCTGACCGATAAGAATCGTAACGGCGATACCTGCGGTAAATCCCGTTGTAATCGTATAAGGAATGTATTTAATAAGCGCGCCGAGTCTGAAAAGACCCATCAAAATAAGGAAAATACCTGCGATGACCGTCGCAATGATAAGACCGTCCATTCCTTTTTTGGCAACGATACCCGCCACGATTGTGGCAAAAGCAGCCGTCGGACCGGCTATCTGAACACGGCTTCCGCCGAAAAACGAGATCAGAAATCCCGCAATGATTGCCGTATAAATACCCTGCTCGGGACCGACCCCCGATGCGAGTGCGAGGGCAATGGAAAGTGGCAGTGCGATAATTGCAACAATTATGCCTGCCACCACATCTTTTATGAATTTCTTTCCGTCATAGCTCTTAATGACACTGAAGAGCATCGGTTTTATTTTATCCTGTTTCATTGATATAAACTCCTGCATTAATCAAAATACCTGAATTACTTTAACGCATGCATTTATTCAAGTCAACGGAAAAAAATATTTTTGTGCGAATTGGACACTATCCCTTTAAATTCAACTTTTCTATTAGGCTTTTTGCATTATCGCTCTTGGCTAATTCACCGAGTTCCTTCGAAAAAAGAACGCATTCGACAACGATGCTTCCGCCTGCTCTTTTCTCAAGATTTTCGCAAACCCTGTCTGCCGCCTCATTCATGACTTCGTCGCATTTGCCGCACTCTCTTAAGAGCTTTGCGGCTTCTTCGGTTGTCACGCATTCGAGTATTTTTCTGACAGTATCTTCGGGCGTGAAATGTTTAATCGCTATTGCGGACATTATTTCCATTCTGCAGTCGGCTTCTTTTGAATGCGTATTCATGATGCCGCCCGCAACCTTTATAAGTTTTCCTATATGTCCGACAAGCAGAATTTCCTTAAATCCCAGTTCCCCCGCCATATCGATCGTTTTGCCGATAAAATTGCTGCATTTAACGCTTTTGTCAAGGTCGTATCCGTAGGTATCCCTCATAAAATCGAGGCCGTAATTGCCCGGTGAAATCGAAACATAATCAAATCCGAGGGCTTTTCTCTGATTAAGTTCAACCCTTATGGTTTTAAGTATTGCATTCGTGCTCATCGGCTCAACTATTCCGCTTGTTCCGATAATGGAAATACCGCCTTCGATTCCGAGTCGCGGATTAAAAGTCTTTTTGGCGATTTCGGCGCCATTTGGAACAAAGATGATGACTTTTATATCCTCTTTGACATCGAAAAGATCGCATACATCCCTTACTTCTTTTTCGATCATCTGTCTCGGAACGCTGTTTATTGCCGCTTCGCCGACTTTTTGATCGAGTCCGGGTTTGGTTACCCTGCCAACACCCTCTCCGCCGTCGATGATTACGCTGTATTCGTATCTCGAATCCTCGGGATTATCGGAAAGTTTTGCACCCTGTTGCATATAATCCGCCGCTTCTTTTTTCGAAACAAATTTCACGCTTGAATAAACAAGTGCTCCGCTTGTTACATCGGGATCGTCTCCGCCGTCTTTTCTTACGGCGCAGGAAACCTCGTTTTCGCCCCGTCTGATGTCAAGGATTTCGGCATTGTAAATTAATCCCTTCGGCGTATCTATCGTTATGCTGTTTTTTTCTTTTCCGGTAATAAGCATGTATATCGCTGCTTTGGAGGCGGCAGCGGCACAGCTTCCGGTAGTGAATCCGTATCTCATATTTTTCGGTATAAATCAGAGTTGATAAAGAATCGCATTGCATATGGCAGCCGCAATATTGCTTCCGCCTTTTCTTCCGACGTTAACGATGTAAGGAATATCCGTGCTCATAATGAGTTCCTTGGATATTTCCACATTCACGAATCCGACCGGAACACCGATAACAAAATCCGGTCTGAATACGTTGTCCCTGTACATTTCATATAAACTGACGAGTGCGGTGGGTGCGTTACCGATTGCAAAAATCACCGGCTTTCCGATTTTCGAAGCTTTCTGCATGCTGACATAGGCCCTCGTCACGCCGTTTTCCTTTGCTTTGTTTGCAATCTCCTCATCCGCCATGAAACAGTGAACGCAGCCGCCGTATTTTTCAAGCGTTTTCTTGTTGATTCCCGCCAAAACCATATTGGTATCGGTCACGATATCCGCTCCCTCTTTAATAAGTTCAATCGCTTTTTTGACGGCATCGTTTGAAAATTTAAGCGTCATTGCATAATCAAAATCCGCGCTCGTATGAATCGCACGTTTTATAACGCTCTCGTTTACCTTATCGAGCACAATTCCGCGTTTATTCAGTTCCTCGCCTATAATCTCAAAACTTCTTTTCTCGATTTCGGAAGGAAGAAGTCTTTCGATTTGACTTAACATATCGCTCATAACAAACCTTTTATTTTAAAATTTCTTTTACGTATTTAATCAAAACGGCGTTTTCCTCTTCGCTCTTGACCGCTATTCTGTAATACCCTTTCGAAAGTCCGGTGAAATTCGAGCAGTCCCTTATCAGAACGTGTTTTTTCAAAAGTTCGTCTCCCAGGTTTTCGTCCGTTTTTATAAGCATGAAATTCGCATCGCTTTCGTAAACTTTCACTCCGTTTTTTTTAAGCGATTCTCTTAATTTTTCTCTTTCTTTTTTTACGAATTTTACGGTTTCTTCAAGATGCGTTTTATCCTCGCAGCAGGCTGCTGCCGCTTTGGAGGAAAATGCGGAAACATTCCATTCGGGAAGCTGCTCTTTTATGCTTAAAATCTTTTCTTTGTCGCCGCAGATAAGATATCCGATTCTTACCCCGGGGATTGCAAAATTTTTGGTAAAAGAACGTACGATTATGAGATTCTTGTATTTTTTCGTGTAATCGATAAGCGAGGGATTGCCTTCGCAAAAATCGATAAAGCACTCATCCAAAACAAATATCGTACCGTTTGCTTCGCATTCATCCGCAATCTTTACAAGCAGTTTGCCGTCAAATAATTTGCCTGTAGGATTGTTCGGATTGCCGAGTATTATCATGTCTGCGTTTTTTAAAAGATTCAACAAATCGCAGTCCAAATCAAAACCGTCATCGTTTTGAAGCATATTTGAATAAATAATCTCTGTTTTTGACGCATTTAACGCATGTATATAACCGTAAAAAGAAGGAGCCGCAAGATAAGCAAAACGCGGAGAAAACGCATGGCAGATTGCCATGAAAAGTTCCGAGGAACCGTTCCCGCAGAGTATGCATTCTTCGGGTATATCATGCTTTTTCGATAAAGCTTTAAGTACTTCGGTATTGTGATAATCGGGATAGCGATTCATGTTCTCAACTGCCGAAGATATCGCGTCCCTGACGTTTTGCGGCGTGCCGAGCGGATTGACGCTCACCGAAAAATCGATATCTATTTGGTTGTTATATACGTCTCCGCCGTGAATTGTCTGCAATTTGAAAACCTCCGGACATTAATTCGGCAACAGGAAAAATGCGACCAGGTAAATTTCTGCCAGAACCGCAATGCATATGAACAAGCATTCAAAGGCCGTTATATACATGAGCCTGCATGCCCTTTTTATATCGTCCTTTTCGATGCTTCTTGTATTGTCTCCGATAAAGGGTTTCTTTACGATTTTGCCAAAATACGATGCATCTCCCGCAAGTTTGACTCCCAGAGCCCCCGCACACACGGACTCGGTCTGGGCGGAATTGGGGCTTGCATGATTGAATCTGTCTCTTTTAAAAATTTTATGCGCATTTTTCGCATCAAAATCCCTGCCTCCCAAAGCCGAGGCCGCAATCATCAAAACCGCGCTTATTCTCGAGGGCAGAAAATTGACGAAATCGTCGAGCTTCGCCGCCGCCCTTCCGAAATGTATATATTTGTCGTTTTTATATCCGATCATTGAATCCATCGTATTGACGGCTTTATACAAAAAACCGAGCACGGGCCCGCCGATTGCCGTAAAAATCATCGGTGCGATTACGCCGTCGGAAGTATTTTCCGCCACGGTTTCGACAGCCGCTTTTATAACGCCTTCCTCACAAAGATTTTCGGTGTCCCTTCCGACTATCATCGATACCGCTTTTCTTCCGTCTTCAAGAGAGCCGTCCTTTAAAGCCCTGTAAACTTTCATGCTCTCGTATTTAAGGCTTTTTGTCGCGAGTATGAAATATGTCATTATCGCTTCCGTGACAAGGCCGAGATACCTGTTGATAAAATAAGTGCCCGCAATCAGTATTCCTGTCAAAACAAATGTCGATAAAAGCACAATAATCACGGTCATTATTCCCCAAAAAAATTTCTTTTTGTTTTTTAAAAAAATCTTTTCGAGTACGGAAATCAAAAGCCCTATCAGACGGACAGGATGATAAAGCCAATGCGGATCGCCGATTAACAAATCCAGGAAAAAACCCAGTGCAAAGGCAATGATATGAAATTCAAATATCGTTTTAAACATGTTTTCAGTAAACATTCCCTTTGAAATTACAATTTATCTACAACCCTCATGTCGTTCTTTTTATCCAGAGTCAGTTCGACAATATATCCTTTGCCGTTTTTAACGATACAGTCGTAATAATTTAATCCCGCAAAAACAGAAAGAATTGCCATTATCGTACCGCCGTGTGCGACTATGGCAATATCCGCTTCTTTTTCACCCGCTCTGTTTTTTTCGTAAGAGGGTGAATCAATATAAATATCCAACGCTTTTAAAAACGCCGCCGAAACGCGTTCGCAATAAGCTTTTTTGCTCTCGCCGCCCGGAAAAGCGTCTTCACCGTTTGAATCAATCCATTTCTGATAATCCGGATTGTCCTTTAAATCCGCGTAATTCTTCCCTTCGAAATCTCCGAAATCGATTTCGTCGAAATCCTCAATCACAATCGGCTCAAGCTTCGGATAAAGAATTCCCGCCGTCTGAAGCGCCCTTTTTTTACGGCTCGTAAAAAGGATTTTGGCTTCGGGATAAAGGCCTTCTTCTTTTTTCTCAGTCAAAGAAACAATACCCTCTTTTGCAAGTTCGAGGTCGCTTCTTTTCCCGCAATATCTTTTCTCGAAATTGACAATCGTTTCGCCGTGACGGATAAGTGCGATTTTTATTTTATCTTCTGTGGAATTCCGCATACAACTCTCTCAACTTCTTCGGCTTCTTTTGCAAGATTCACGAGGATTCTTCCCGTTCTCTCCCTGTATACCCTCTCAAAAGGGTCCATGGGAACGATACCGTTTCCTATCTCGTCGCAAATAATAATGCAATTCGGATTTTTCTTTACAAAAGAAGAAATTTCCTCCTCGGGTCTTCCGCCTTCTTTGATGCGTTTTTTTATCCATTTATGAAGACTGCTTACGAGAAATGTCGCATTTCCGTCGGGATTGACTTTCTCGTTTTCTTCTTTTGTGGGAAGTGCGCATTCAAACACTTTCTCATCTTCGATATTGAATTTTTTTACAACATAATCAAGTTTCCCCTGTGCGTAACCGCCGATAATAAGTTTCATAATGCCTCCCTCATAAAAATTTTTAAAAAAATTTTTGCATAACAAGCGAAACCGCCGCCAAAACAACGAGCGCGTTTCGCTCGCTCAAAAGCAGGAAATATCCCGCCGTATCACCCGTAACCCCGCCGAATTCTTTTTTGGTTTTAAAATAGTAAAAAAGCACGGTCAGAATCATCGAAACGCATATTCCCGATGCGTAAAAGGGATTGACGAAAGCCATTGCCGCGATGCAGCATAAAGCCTCGATTGCGATAATGATTCCTACTGCCGTTTTGGAACTGCTTTTGGCAAAAAGATTTAAAGTTCCTTCTTTGGCGCTCTTAAACGATATTGCGCAAAATCCGCTTATACACCTTGACAAGACAAATATAAGGCAAAGCGAAATCACGGTTTGCGTATCATTTACAAAAGACAGTGCCCCGATAAAAATCAATCCGTAAAGAGAAAGCATTATTACCGAAAAAGCACCGATATGCGGATCTTTTAAAATTTCCAGTTTTTTCTCTTTTTCACCGTATGAACAAAGTGCGTCCGACGTATCCATAAAACCGTCGACATGTATTCCGCCGGAGATGATTAAGGGTATCGCCGCCATCATGAAAATCCTGCAGATTTCCGGAATGTTTCCGAGGAATACGCAAAGGCAGTGCCAGCCGAAAACAAGCCCTCCGATTATCACGCCTACAAAAGGGAAGAATACGAACACGTATTTCATGTCTTCTTCCTTCCATTCGCAGCGCGGTACGGGAATTTTGGAATACATCGACAATGCAATTAAAAAAGATCTGATTATGCGCATTATTTAATCCTTAAAGGTATTCCGACAACAACCTCATAAACTTCGTCTGCCTTCTCGAAAAGATCCCTGTTAACCTTTCCGAGCGCATCCATGTACGAGAGGGTTGTGACATCGTAATCGGAACCCGATTCAAATACATTGTTTGTGACAAAGACGACATTATCGGATGCGTCCGCTAGCGACTTGATTCCTTTTTGAACCTTTTCGACGGTCTCTTCCATCCCCATTATTTCTCCGCCGAAAAACATCTCGTTCGCCACAAGATTCGAAACGCATTCAAGCAATACGTTTTTGTCCGAAGTTATTAACGAAACGGCACTTTCGAGATCGTGAGGACATTCGATTGTTTCAAAGCCCTTGTTCTTTCTTTGTTCTCTGTGCTTTTCGACTCTCTCGATGTTTTCCTCATCTTCGCCGACCTTCATCGTCGCAATGTAATATTTGTTTTTTCCTTCGCTGTATTTGCAGATGAGATCTTCCGCAAATTGCGATTTTCCGCTGGCGCTTCCGCCGTAAACTAAAGTAAACATATGTTTTTTCCTATACCGTTTATCCCCGTGCGTTAACTGTTTCTTTTGTAATTCTCAACAGATATTTCCGAAAAACATGCCGCATTTTTGTATATGCAAAGCACATCATCCAAAAGCGACATCATCATTACGGCCCCCGTGCCTTCGCCTAACGCCATGTTCGCATCGATTGCGGGCTTAAGCGAAAGACTTTGCGCTATTATTCCCGAAACGGGTTCCTTCCCCCTATGTGAAGCAAATAAATAATCTTTTACGCCCGGACAGAGACCTTCGGCAACAAGTGCCGCAGTCAGAGTTATCGCACCGTCCAGGACTATCGGAATGCCGTATATCGCACCGCCTATGCATACACCGCTTAACGCTGCTGTATCAAACCCTCCGACGGCCGATAATATCTTAAAAACGTCTGCGTTTAAAAGCGACTTTTTCCTGATTGCTTCCAAAATCACTCTTTTTTTGTTTGCGAGTTTTTCATCGTCTAGTCCGGCACCGCGTCCGGTAATCTTTTCCACAAAAAGATCGATGTTTTTGATTTCTTTGTGGGCATATCCTTTTTTATCGCAAAAAAGCGTTTTCTCGCCTGCCAAGATTGATGCGGCGACCGCGGTTGACGTGGTCGTGTTGCCAATTCCCATCTCTCCCGTCAGTATAATGTCGTAACCGTTTTTTTTGCATTCTTTTACAAGATTTATTCCGACATTTACGGCTTCAAGAGTTTCTTCTTCGCTCATTGCGTCGGATAAAAGAAAATCTTTGGTACCTTTATTTATTTTGTAATTTAACGCGCCTTTTAATTCTTCGTCGGAATTTATTCCCACATCGACAACCATCATGTCGATATTGTTTTTTTCCGCCATTACCGCAACGGAGGATTTGCCGTTTAGCATGTTTTTTGCAACCGAAAGCGTAACCTCAAAACCGCTTTGACTTACGCCTTCTTTTACGATTCCGTTGTCGGCACACATTATTATCAAAGCTCTTTTGGAAAGATTTATTTCATCGCTTCCGCCGATTGCTCCGATGCGCGATAAAACTTCTTCGAAATCTCCCAAGCCGTCGAGCGGTTTTGCTATATCGTCCCATCTTCGGGCGATTTTGTTTTTTATCGTTTCGTCGGGCTTTTTTATTTTCAGCGAACGAAAGGAATCAAGATCGTATTCAATTGATGTTTGCTTCTTTGAGCATTCCATAAATCTTCTCCATGTCCAAATGTTCTCTTAAAATATCAGCCATGCGTTCGTATTCTTTTTCCTTAAAAGAAGCATAATCCATCAAACCGTCATCATCTATTATAACATTCTTTTCGCGTGCGAGTGCATCGATTACCGCTTTGGCAATTCCTTTTTTGTCAAATATTCCGTGAACGTAGGTTCCGTACACCCTTCCCGATTTGTCGGATATTACCGTATCGCTCAAAGTATTGCCATTTGATACGCTTTCGCCGACATGAATTTCATAACCTTCGAATTCAAGGTCCGAAAGGTTTGAGAAGGATCCGTCGAGAGTATTTATTTTGCCCGTTAATCTTGTTCTTGTCTTTTCGCTTCTTAAAACCGTTTTCGTATCCAGAAGCCCCATACCCGAAATATTACCGCCTTCTTCGACGGATTCAGGGTCGCTTACAGACTCTCCAAGCATCTGAAAACCGCCGCATATGCCGAATACCGGCACTTTTTCGGACATCTTTTTAACCATTGCCTCAATGCCGTTTTGGCGCATCCATTTAAGATCTCCGATTGTGTTTTTGCTTCCGGGAAGAATGATCATATCGGCTTTTTCAAGTTCTTCGCATGAAGTTACGTATCTTAAAGATACGTTTTCGTTTTGCTCGAATACGTTAAAATCAGTAAAATTCGAAATTCTCGGGAAACGCACTATCGCAATGTCGATTACCTTTCTTTTTTTGTTGTCGAAACGCTCCGACAGGCTGTCTTCGTCTTCAAGTTTTACGCTCATGTAGGGCAAAACTCCGGCTACGGGAATTCGACCTTTTTCTTCAAGCATTTCAATCCCGGGATCGAGTATCGTTTTATCCCCTCTGAATTTGTTGATGATAAGACCTTTTATCCTCTTTTTTTCGGCGTCGGTAAGAAGCATTATCGTTCCGAGAAGCTGCGCAAAAACGCCGCCCCTGTCGATATCTCCGACCAGAAGAACAGGCGCATCGACAATATCCGCCATTCCCATATTTACGATGTCGTTTTCTTTAAGATTGATTTCGGCGGGACTTCCCGCACCTTCGATCACAATAATGTCCGCATATTTTTCCAATTCTTTAAAAGCATCCTTTATGCAGGGAACAAGCTTTTTCTTATATGCGAAATATTCTCTCGCGCTCATCTGTCCGAGCACTTCGCCGTTAACGATAACCTGCGAACCGATCGAATCGGTGGGCTTTAAAAGTATCGGATTCATGCATACCATCGGCTTTATGCCGGCCGCTTCAGCCTGCATCACCTGTGCGCGCCCCATCTCAAGCCCTTCATCCGTAATAAACGAATTAAGCGCCATATTCTGTGACTTGAAAGGAGCCACTCTGTATCCGTCCTGTTTGAAAATCCTGCAAAGACCCGCCACGAGGAAACTTTTCCCCACTCCGGACATGGTACCCTGCACCATAATTACTTTTGCCATTTTTTATACCGCATCAGAAAAGACTGATGTTTCTTTCCTTCGCATATGCGTTTATGTCTTCTTTTACGTCAAAAAGTTCACAAATGTATTCTTCCTCAAAGACTTCTTCGGGAGTGCCGAATCTGTCGATTTTATCGCCTTTAAGACAAAGGATTCTGTCGGATATTTTCCGGGCGATGTCAAGTTCGTGCACCGACATGATTACGGTTAGTTTTCTTTCTTCCTTCATCTTTTCGAGAATGCTTAAAAACTCGAGTTTGTGCCGTATGTCAAGGAAGGTTGCGGGCTCGTCCAAAAGCACGATTTCGGGCTCCTGGCAAAGGGCTCTCGCAAGCATGATTCTTTGTCTTTGGCCGTCGCTTGTTTTTTTGAAATCCCTGTCTTTTAATTCTTCGACTTTGACAAGTTTCATTGTGTTTTCGACCGTTTCGCGATCGCTTTTCGACAATATTCCGAAATACCCCGTATAAGGATATCTTCCCGTTGCGACAACATCAAAACAGCTCATCATCTCGCCCTTTATTCTGTCGGTAAAAAGAACCGCAATCTTTTTGGACAATTCGTTTCCGGACATTTTCGACAATTCTTTGTCGTCTATAAAAATACTTCCGCCGATTACATCCGTCTGTCTTGCGATACTCTTTAAAAGAGTGGATTTTCCGACGCCGTTCGGACCGATAATCGTGATGATCTCGCCCTTTTTGATTTCGATGTCAATATCTTTGATAAGGGGTCTGCCGTTGTATCCTATTGTCAGTTTGTCGGTCTTGATAAAACCTTCCATCACGAATTCCCCCTCTCTTTTTTGTTTAGCAAAATAAATATAACGACGGGAGCTCCGAATACGGCGGTCACGGTGCTTATATTAAGTTCGGTCGGTGCAAAAAGATTTCTGGCAAGCAAATCGCAGAACAGGCAAAACAGACTTCCGCCAAGGAAACTTGCGGGAATCAGAATTATGGGTTTGCTCGTGTTAAAAAGCTTTTTGATAAGGTGGGGCGCCGCGATTCCGACAAAAGAAATCGGTCCCGCAAATGCAACGATGCAGGCAGAAAGAAGGCTCGACAAAAGCACCGTAAATACCCTGATTGCCTTAACGTTTACGCCCATGCCCTTTGCGAACGATTCGCCGAGATTGTACGCACCAAGAGGTTTTGAAAGCAAAAATACGAGAATAAAGGTTATCGAAATCACAACCGCCATGACTTTTACATTGTCCCATGTCATACCGGAAAACGATCCTCTCGACCAGTTGTGAAGATTGACGATATCCGCATCGGATGCAAAAGTTACAACAAGCTCGGTGATTGCCGAACAGATGTAGCCTATCATCACACCGCATACTATAAGCATCGCCATCGAATCGATTCTTCTTGTCATTAAAAGAACAAATCCCATGCAAATCATGGCGCCGACAAATGCCGCCGCTATAAGTGTAATACTGCTTGCTTTAAGGGATTTGGATAAAAGAAAAACCATCGCGAGTGCCACACACATTTTGGCGCCCGACGAAATTCCGAGCACAAAGGGACCCGCAATGGGATTATGGAAAAATGTCTGTAAAAGATAACCCGAAAGCGCAAGCGCGCCTCCTAAAATAAATACCGCCACGGTTCTCGGAAGTCTGATATTCCGGATAATCGTGTCGATTGTTTTGTCGTTTGCGCTGCCGCTTAACGAGGATAAAATGTCTCCGATTGAGATTTTTACGCTTCCGACGCAAACATTGAGCACAAGGAAAACACCGATGCCCAAAAGAAGCATCGCAAAAGCAATTATGTATCTAAGTGTTCTCTTGTTGCCCATAAGAATGCACCCAAACGTGATTTACCGCAATCTGAACATATAATGCAATTTATCGTATTCACCGTTTACTATGGCGTTAATATCCTCAATCATATATCCCGCCGAAAGAGACTGCTGATACATGTCATTCGTCGTGCACCAGACTTCGTCGTTTTCCACGGCTTTGAAATCTTTAATCAGATCGCATTTTGCAAAAAGATCGTCAAGCGTTTCCATTCCGCCGTCTATCGAGGAATTGTATATTATGATGTCCGCATCTTTGGCCGTTTTGTAAAACTCCTCTATTTGCATATTGACGGTGGTCTTTTTGCCGTTGTCGTCGTTAAGATCTTCGAAAATATATTTTGCGCCGGCTATTTCAATCATCTTGGGAACATAATCCGATGATTTTTTTACCTGAACGAGATTGTTGGATGTTATATAAAAATATGCAACGGTTTTGTCGCTTCGATTTGTATTTTTAACGTTTTCGACAATGTCTTCCTGTTCCTTAAAGATTGCCTCGGCTTTCTCTTCCTCGCCGAAGAGCGCACCGTAAAATTTAATCCACTCAACCCTTCCGAGGGGATGCTCTTCATAACTCGAATAATCCACGATAACCGGAATGCCGAATGTTTTAAACTGCTCCAAAACATCGGGCGAATGATAAATCATGGTGTTTTCGATAACGAGTCTGCATTCTCCCGAAACTATCAGTTCGTAATCGGGTTTGCTGTATTTGCCGGCATAAACGATTTTGCCTTCGTTCATCGCATCGGAGGCTTCTTTTATATACCAGTCGTCGGCTTCTTTTCCGGAAAACTTTATCGAATCGAGAGCGTCGATTCCGACAAACATATCCATCGACGAAGACGAAACAAGATAAATGTTTTCGAGAGGTCTTTTGATAATGATATATTCATCATCCGCGGTTATTTCCATGCCTTCCGGAACGATAAGATATTTCGAACCGTCCTCAAACACATTTAGTAAAACTACCCCTCCCTCATAATAATCCGCCGAAAACCCTATGGCATATTTTGTCTCAAGGCTTTTTTCGAATTTCAAATCGGCAAAATCCCTGACCGCGGGATTTTCGGCAACCGTATTATCTTCGGTTGGTACGGGTATGGTAATCACGGTCGAATGCGAAGAAGGAGTATCGCATGCCGAAAGAACAGACAGAGCGACAAACAATATACAAGATATTAAAATTTCGCATATCTTTTTTTGCATCTTGCTTCCTCTTATTCAACCTCTTTCATTGTATCAGGATGAAAGACAAGAGTATACTCGATTTCGTGCGGTTTGCTCATGGCAACGGTATCCGCAATTACATCGAGCGGTTCATCAAATGATTCCACGGGAATTTCAAAAACGGATGCCTCGGCATCGGGAGCTACGGGGAAATATTTCACACCGTCGACAATCATATAGTCGTAATTGGGCGAACTCCATTCAACCACAAGGAGTAACGATCCGTCATCGCACTTTTTGATCTGAGCCGGAGAAGCAACGGATGCTTTGCCCGAACCGCCTTCAAGGTCCAATTCTATAGTATAATCGCCCACATAGACATATCCCGCATGCTGCTCAAGTTCGGCTGAGCCTTCGCCTTTGGCGGATTTTAATACGGGATTTGATACGCTGACTTTGTGATCGTACCACTTTCCCTTTGTTCCTATAAGGGCAACATCGAATTCATCATCAAGATAGGGAACGGGAATGTCGAAACCGTGTACTTCATCCGTCGTTCCGTCGTCATAATCTATTATATCAATCGAGGGCTCAAGCAAAACCGCGCCGTCTTTCGCGGCGTCTTCTGCAAGGCCGTAATAAAGATTCAATATCTTTTTGGAAGCAAGCGATACATGAATGGTCATCTGACCGTTTTCAACTTTAAGTTCGCCCTTTCCGTCACACATTTCGTTTACATGAAACATCGAGTTGTCGGTATTGAATTCCGCAAGATAAATTCCGTCTTCAAGTTCGCATTCCGAAACCGAATTTAATTCTTCTTCGACGTCTTTATTTTCTTCATCGGAATTTTCCCCACTTTCGAAAACCTCTTCGTCATCAACGTCTTCGATATCCTGTTTGTATTCATAAGTTTCGACTTTTATGACCTGAGAATTGTAACAACCCGTAAGCATTAAAACCGATGTTGCCAATCCCGCAAGCATAAATAAAAATTTTTTCATTTCAGCAAGCCTCCGTCATCCGTAAATAGGGATAAAAATCAAAAGGGTGAAGTTAAATCACGATTTAACTTCCTCTGAATTCGCGATTATTTAAGTACTTCTTTTGTATGTTCGATATAAAGCTTCTGGATTTCTTCGATTCTTCCCAAACCGGAAATCTGTGTATCGATTGTATCGAATTTTGCAGATGCTTCAAACATGGAAAGCCATGAATCTTCATCTTCGCCTGCCATATCGTTGTTTGCATGATCGCCGGCAACAACCATAAGAGGTCTTAAGATAACAAGCTTGTAACCTGCTTCGGATACTGCTTCGATTACATTTTCGCATGCTGTTTCTTCGGGCTCGCCTTCAACCGTACCGATGAATACATTGTCGTATCCGAGCTCGTTCATCTGTGTCTGCATCTGGCTGTAGGAAATCTTAGCCGCATGTGATGTACCGTGTCCCATAAGAACAAGTGCATATCCTGCTTCTTTTGCTGCGCCGATGCTCTCAAATCCTGCTTCTTTTGCTGCGGCATCAGCTACTGCGATTGCTACTGCCTTTTTGTCTGCATTGATGATTGTTGCATCTTTGCCTACTTCGCCTAGAAGGGGCTCTGCAACCTTAATGCTATCGATTTTATCTTCATATTTTGCAAGTGCTTCCATCAATTCGTCATATTCGGCACCGTGCATAAGGTGTGTGGGCTGAACAACAAGATTCTTAACGCCGTTGGCAACAGCTCTGTCGAGTGCCTGTTCCACATTGTCAATCTTCTCTTCGTCTCTGGCCTGAACATGGTTGATGATAATCTGTGCCGTAAACGCTCTTCTTACCGACCAGTCGGGATAAGCTTTTGCAAGCGCATCTTCGATACCCTTGATGTCTTTTGCTCTGGAATCGTTGAAAGATGTACCGAAACTTACTACAAGAATTTCGTTTTCTCCGATTTCGTCAGCGTTTCTGGGATCGTCCAAAGACGCATCGCCTGTGTCTCTTCCGAAATAATCGGGATCTGCATCTTCTCCTTCGACAAGCTCTTTCTGAGCATCGGTAAGAGCATCCCATGCTTCCTTGGCAGCCTTACACTGAGCATCTGTTTCGTCTGTTCTTTCCTGAACATAGATTGCATCGATAAGTGCGGCAACATTATCAGCTTTCATCTGATCGTCCTCTTCTTCAACTGCAGGATCGTCTTCCGTATTCAAAACATTCTGAAAATCATCGATAACGCCCTGAATTTCAACATTCAAATCTTCAGGAACTTCAATATTGTAATCCTGAGTATATGTACATCCTGCTACCGTAGCTACAGAAAGTAATGTCGCTGCAGCCATTGCCAAAAATTTCTTTCTCATAAATCTGTCCTCCTTAGATAAGAAAGTACTTTGTATTTTTAACCCCTAAATACAAAATAAAAACCTTTACAACTTGTAAAGGCTTACAAAAAAGAACATGAGAAAAAGGATTCTTTTAAAATCCGATTCTTTTTCATACAGCCAGTTACTCGTGGCTTGGAGAAAACTCCGCGTACAACGCAAGGCAGGTCTCCCGGCTTATACATCATCATTTGTGCCGCCTTCCCGAATTACCAGTGGCATATTGGTACAAACTCCGTAATTACGGTGACGAGTTCGTACGGGATTTACACCCGTTTCCCTTTTCACCAAAGCAGGCAAAATGCCTCTTTGACACCTCCCGTTTCATATTCAATTCGCTCAATTTTATCACATACTTGACTATTCATCAAGTGCTATAAATAAAGAAAAAAACGTATTTTGGGGAAAAAATAAAGACGGCAGGTTTCCTGCCGCCTTTAAATATAATAAACTTATTTGATAACTTTGATCCAGCCTTCGGGTGCTTCGATTTCGCATCTTTGAATGCCTGTAAGCGTATCGTAGATTTTCTTGGTCCAGGGACCCATTTCTTCCATGCCTGCGGGGAAGCAGATTTCCTTGCCGTGGTCGTTGATCTTTCCGACGGGTGATACAACTGCCGCCGTTCCGCAAAGACCGCATTCGGCGAAATCTTTTACTTCGTCGAAGAATACTTCTCTGTGTTCAACCTTCATGCCGAGGTACTTCTCAGCAACGTAGCAGATACTTCTTCTTGTGATTGAAGGAAGGATGGAATCCGACTTGGGTGTTACAAGAGTGCCGTCCTTTGTAATGAAGATAAAGTTTGCACCGCCTGTTTCCTCAACCTTTGTTCTTGTCTCGGGATCAAGATACATATTCTCGGCAAAACCTTCTCTGTGAGCTGTCTGAATAGCATGAAGGCTCATTGCATAGTTAAGGCCGGCCTTGATATGTCCGGTACCGTGAGGTGCGGCTCTGTCAAAATCGGAAACCTTGATGGTGATGGGCTTAGCGCCGCCCTTGAAATAAGGTCCTACGGGTGTAACAAGAATTCTGAATTCGTATTCGTCGGCGGGTTTAACACCGATAACGGAATTGCTTCCGAACATAAAAGGTCTTAAATAAAGGCTTGCACCTGTTCCGTAAGGAGGAACGAAGTCCTTGTTGGCTGCGATAACTTTTTCGCATGCTTCAACGAATTTATCCTTGGGGAAAGGAGGCATTTCAAGTCTTAAAGCCGAATCATACATTCTTTCGGCGTTCATATCGGGTCTGAAGCAAACAATGTCTCCGTTCTTTGTGTAATATGCTTTAAGTCCTTCAAAACATGACTGTGAGTACTGGAATACACATGCACACTCGTTTAACACTATATTAGAATCGGTGATTAGCGCACCGTCGTCCCACTTTCCGTCTTTAAATTTTGAAACATATCGATACGCACACTCGATATATCCAAATCCCAATTCTTCCCATTTGATAGTCTTAGGGTCAATCATTTTGGTATCTCCTTTCGAAATTTATAATTAATATTTAAATTATTATACGCTTAAAAATGAAAATGTAAATCGAAAATTCAATTACTTTTCTTATTTAAAAACATTACTTTCGGTATAGTTTAAATGCAATCTCTTATTCTTCGTCTTTTTTGTCGCCGTCCGATTTTGCTTCATCGGCGTTTGAAGTTTTTGCTTCGCCTTCGTCGCTGTCTTTGTCTTCTACCTTGGCAGCCTCGGATTCGCCCTCGGTCTTTGCGACTTCCAAGCCGAGCATTCTTCTTATTTCCTCGATCGTATCCTTGTTGATATAACAACCGAGAGTATATTTATTGGAAATATTGATTCCCACATCGAAGTTATTGACGAATTTCCCGACATCCTGCGAGAATGCGCTCCATTCCTCGTCAAACATCGAACGAAGTCTCTTCATGTCGGTGAAAAGATACACGAGATTTCTTCTGTTCTTTCCGACCATGATGGGGAAGCGAAGTCTCTGAAGCTCAACTCCCTCCGTCTGCTTTGCAATCTCTTCGGGGATTTCGATTTTTTCATCCGAAGGTTTTGCGGGAATAACGAATTTTGCCTTCATTACTTCGATGGCAAAGAATCTGTAGTAAATCTTTGCAATCATCTTTTCCGCATCCGTCGTGGGATTGGAAATCTGCGATCTTAAAAGCATCCATCTTACAAGATTGGGATTGGTTACCGGAATTTCGTTTTCCTTCATTCCGGAATAATTGGGCTTGGGAATAACGTTTTCCGCACCGATGGCAACGGCTTCGAAATTGACTCTCAGTCCGAGCGCACCGTTAAGATAAAAACTCTCGAAAAGGAAATCTCTGATACCCTGACCGTCTTCTCCTCTTTCGATTTTCTTTATTTCAAACAAATCTTCGGGAAAATGCTTTTCGCCGATTTTTCTGTAAGGCTTCGAGAAAATATGAATTTCGGGAGGCGAGCATACGAAATCGTCGTTAACCTTGCTTGTTCTCGAGAACATATGGGGTTCGCCGGTCTTTTTGTTGTATACGGCATATATCTCGTCTGCGGCAAGAATCTTCTTGGCGAGAGAACGTGCAAGATTTCCTACTTTTCTTCTGAATTCCTTAATTTCTTCGTCTTCGAAGGCGCCTTCTTTTTTCTCATGTATTTTAATGAAGATTCTCCATGCTTCGGAACAGTCGGTAATACTCATTCTGGTGAGTTCGGTCTCGTAAAGTTCCAAATCTCTTTTGCCCACATAAGAATCGCCGATGGCTGTTACATATGCAAGGTGAATTTCGCCTTCTTCGGTATCTTCGGAATGAATTACCGAACCGGGTTTGATATTCTCGCTCAAACCGTCGCGAATTCTGAGCGCAACGAAACAATCGGTAGCCGAATCCGCCTGTTTCCTGTCGATTTCAAGAGATACCACGCTGCTTACAACAAGTTCGTCGTCATCGTCTCCGTAGTTTGTAATAAAGATCTTATCGTCTTTGCTGACGGTTCCTCTTACTCTTCCGACAACGGCAATATCATTCGTGCCTTTCAGTTCGAATGTATCGAGGACTCCGTATACAAATTTGTTTTCGTTGTTAGTTTCGCTCATTATAACCTCTGATTATTCCTTTTTTTCTTCTTTATTTTTTGAGCCTATGCCGAGTACAAGGAATGTAATGATACCGAGTATAAGCGCACAGGCAATGGTTTTAATCTCTACCGTGCCGAAATGCAATACGAATCCGCCGACACCGGCAATAAGTATAACCGAAACCGTAAAGAGATTTCTGTTGTCTTCAAGATTGGCCGACTGAATCATTTTAAGGCCCGATACCGCAATAAATCCGTAAAGTGCGAAACATACACCGCCCATTACGCAGTTGGGAATGGTCGAAAGGAATGTTTCAAACGGAGCGATAAACGAAGCAATAATCGCCATAACGGCTGTTGTGAAAATCGTTACAATCGAAGCATTTCCGGAAATGGCAACACATCCGATGGATTCGCCGTATGTTGTGTTGGGACATCCGCCGAAAAATGCGCCTGCCATGGATCCGATACCGTCTCCGAGAAGCGTGTTGTGAAGTCCGGGCTCCTTAAGAAGGTCTTTCTCTATAATGGAAGAAAGGTTCTTATGATCCGCTATATGCTCTGCAAAAACAACAAATGCAACGGGTGCATAAGCCATAAATATTACGAAAAGATACGAACCCATGCTCTTGTAATCGCCGTAAGCAAAGGTTCCGGGATAAAACATTGCTTTTACAAAAGAAAAGTCGGGATACCATTGCATTTGGGTAAATTTGGAAAAGTCAACGATCTTTAACGCGTCAACATCGTTTGCCATACCGACAAGAGTAAATACCGATGCAACCGCATAACCCGAAACGATACCGATGATAAAAGGAATCATCTTCATCATTTTTTTGCCGTATACCGAGCAAACCATGGTTACGAACAAAGTAAGGAGTCCGCAGAACATGCAGATGTAAGGCGATGCAAGGGGGCTGCTTCTTTTTTCGGGTTCAAGGTTCATAACATCCGCTACGGCACTTCCCGAAAGCGTCAAACCTATGATTGCAACCGTGGGTCCTATTACAACGGCGGGCATAATCTTGTTAATCCAGCCGACGCCGACAATTTTAACGATTATTGCAAGGATAACGTATACCAAACCTGCAAATACGGCACCGAGGATGAGTCCGAGATATCCGAGTGTCATGGATACTCCGCCTGCAAAAGCAGCCGTCATCGATGCTATGAACGAGAACGAAGAACCGAGGAATACGGGGCTCTTGAATCTCGTAAACAAAAGATAAATAAGCGTACCGACACCGGCACCGAAAAGTGCTGCCGAAGGCGAAAGCGCAGGTGCGGCGCCGAATTTCGCGCATTCTGCGTTAACCATTGCGGGAACAGCTATTGTAGCCGCAAGAATTGCAAGCAACTGCTGAAGTGCAAACAATAAAATCTGACCGAATTTCGGTTTGTCTTCAACCTGATAAGTAAGTTTCATTTCGTAACCCTCCGTAAATAAATCTTAATCTTGTTGAAATATTAAATTATAAATTTCTTCCGCAACAGTTTTTGTACTTTTTGCCCGAACCGCAGGGACAGGGAGCATTGGGATAAATCTTGTCTTCCGTTCTTCTCTTGGGTCCTTTGGCAACGGTGTCGTCTTTGTTTGTTCCGGTAACCTGGGCAACCTGTTCACGTTCGATCTTCTTTTCGACCACAACGTGCATCATCATGAATACCGTCTGTTCCTTGATTGCTTCGGTCATTGCATCGAACATGTCAAAACCTGTCATTCTGTATTCGACCTTGGGATCCTTCTGTGCGTAAGCAACCATTCCGATACCCTGTTTCAACTGTTCCATGTCGTCTATGTGGTTAATCCATTTCTGGTCGATAGCCTTAAGTAGGATAATACGCTCTGCCTCACGGCATGCCTCGGGATCCGAAAACTGAGCTTCTTTTTCCTCGTAGAGTTTAACGGCTTCTTCCTTAAGCATCTGCTTTAAGGCATTTTTCTTCAGGCCTTTAACCTTTTCGGGTGTGATGGGTTCGAGGGGAACTATCGAGCGGATGGCCACGTTGAGTTCCTTAAGATCCCAATCCTCCCATGAGGAATCTTCTCCGAGCGAAGAATCGATTGCATTCTCCACAACATCCGTAACCCATTTGTAAATGGTGTCTCTCATGCTGTCTCCGTTGAGAACGCGGTTTCTCTCGGCATATATAATCTCTCTCTGATCGTTGTTAACCTGGTCGTATTCGAGAAGGTTCTTTCTGATACCGAAGTTGTTGTTTTCGATTTTCTTTTGTGCGCTTTCAACCGCACGGGAAAGCATCTTGTGCGAAATCTCCTGGTCTTCGGAAACTCCGAGCGAATTGAAAATCGTCATGAGTCTGTCCGAAGCAAAGAGTCTCATAAGGTCATCTTCGAGCGAAATATAAAACTTCGACGATCCGGGGTCTCCCTGACGTCCCGAACGACCTCTCAGCTGGTTGTCGATACGTCTGGATTCGTGACGCTCCGTACCGACGATTCTCAAACCGCCGACTTCGGGAACACCTTCGCCGAGCTTGATATCGGTACCACGGCCCGCCATGTTGGTTGCGATTGTAACCGCGCCCTTCTGACCTGCTTCCGCAACTATCTGAGCTTCCATTTCATGGAATTTTGCATTTAATACTTTGTGAGGAATTCCTCTTCTCTGAAGTCTTCTCGAAAGCTCTTCCGAAGCTTCGATCGTAATTGTACCTACAAGTACGGGCTGTCCTTTCCTGTGGCACTCTTCGACATCGCGGCAGATAGCATTGAGTTTGCCGTTCTTGGTTTTGTATACCGCGTCGTTTTCGTCGACTCTGATAACGGGAAGGTTGGTCGGAATTTCGATAACGTCCATTCCGTAAATCTCTCTGAATTCCTTCTCTTCGGTCAAAGCCGTACCTGTCATGCCGGCTTTTTTATGATATTTGTTGAAAAAGTTCTGGAAAGTAATCGTGGCGAGAGTTTTGGATTCTCTCTTGACTTTTACGTGTTCCTTTGCTTCAATTGCCTGATGAAGACCGTCGGAATAACGACGTCCGGGCATCAAACGGCCCGTGAAACTGTCAACGATGATAATCTGATCGTCTTTTACCACGTAATCCTGATCCCTGAACATGAGATTATGTGCGCGAAGGGCAAGGATTACATTGTGCTGAATCTCGATATTTTCGGGATCCGCAAGGTTTTCGATCTTGAAGAACTGCTCAACCTTTGCCACACCTTCGGCAGTAAGGTTAACCACCTTGTCTTTTTCGTTGACGATGAAATCGCCCGTTTCTTCCTGTTCGATACCAAGAATCATATCCATCTTGGACTGATCTTCGAGATCCGCTCCTCGCTTCAACTGTCTTGCGAGGTAATCGGCAGCTTCGTAAAGTTTGGTGGATTTGCCGGACTGTCCGGAAATGATAAGAGGTGTTCTTGCTTCGTCGATAAGAACCGAGTCTGCCTCATCGATGATGGCATAGTTGAGTTCTCTCAGTACCAACTGCTCTTTATAAACAACCATGTTGTCACGAAGATAATCGAAACCGATTTCATTGTTCGTAACATATGTAATGTCGCAAGCGTATGCTTCGCGTCTTTCGTCATTGTCCATGCTGTTTAAAACAACACCGACTTTAAGTCCCAAAAACTCGTGAACCTGACCCATCAAATCCGCGTCACGCTTTGCAAGATAATCGTTAACGGTAATGACGTTTACGCCCTTTCCTTCAAGCGCGTTCAAATACGAAGGAAGTGTGGCTACAAGTGTTTTACCTTCACCTGTACGCATTTCGGCAACGCGGCCCTGGTGAAGAATGATACCGCCTATGAGCTGAACCCTGAAAGGCTCGAGACCAATCGCTCTCCATGCAGCTTCTCTAACTACGGCGAATGCTTCAACAAGGATGTCGTCCATGGTCTCGCCGTTTGCCAAACGCTTCTTAAATTCATCCGTTTTGGCTCTGAGTTCTTCGTCGCTCATAGCTTTCATCGTGTCTCTCAAAGCTTCGATTGCATCAACCTTTTCTTTGATTCTTTTGATTTCTCTTTCGCTGTGAGTTCCGAATATTTTATCAGTAATTCTCATATTGTTCCTCTTTATAAAAAACTCGTGTTATGGGAGTCAAAATAAAAAACTCCAAAACTTCCTATATTTTCTCATAAACAAGAGTTTCTTTCAAGTATTTTGTATGTATAAAGGATAAATCGGCGCAATTAACGAATCGTCATTTTTCTGAAAATCGCAATGCCCGCCTTGTACGGCAAAGGTCTTAAAGCCCTGTCCGCTTCCTTGAGCTTTTTTCTGATTTCTATATGCTGAGGACAGTGCTTTTCGCAAGCTCCGCATTCGATGCACTGCGTTACGAATCCGGGCACCGCTCTCATGCCGATGTTTCGGGCGTATTCGAACCTTCCTTCGCTCTTGGATTCCGAATACATCTTGTTGTAGCACGCAAAAGTTCCGGGGATGTCAACGCCTTTCGGACACGGCATACAGTAAGCGCAGCCGGTACAGCCCACTTTTTCCTTTTCTCCGATGATTTTTTTGATGTCCTCGTAGACCGCGAAATCTTCCTCCGTGAGTTCCCCTGCTTTAACTTCGCTTGCGATTCTGACATTTTCCTCAACCATTTCCACGGAATTCATTCCCGAAAGCACACAGGTAACCTCCGGCTGATTCCAAAGCCATCTTAACCCCCATTCGGCACTGCTCCAGTTTCGAGGGTTGTTTTTGATGAGTTTTTTCGCATCTTCGGGCAAAAGATTGACGAGTTTGCCTCCCCGGAGGGGTTCCATTATGATTACGGGAATCCCCTTGGCGTTCGCAGCCTCAAGTCCCCTTCTTCCCGCCTGGGTGTGCTCATCGACGTAATTGTATTGAATCTGGCAGAAGTCCCAATCGTAGGAATTGAGAATCTTTATGAACATTTCCGTGTCGCCGTGATAGGAAAAGCCCAGATTTTTGATGGCTCCCGCCGCTTTTTTCTTTTCTATCCAGTCAATAATCCCCAGATTGACGAGATTTTCCCAGTTTTTGATATCGGTAAAAAGATGCATGAGGTAATAGTCAATATAATCCGTGCGAAGACGCTTTAATTCCTCGTCGAAATATTTGTCTATCTGGCTTGCGTTCTTAACCATATACTGTGGCAGTTTTGTCGCAACCTTGACTTTTTCCCTTATATTGTTTTTATCCAAAATTTTACCCAGGCACTCTTCGCTTCCGGGGTAAGTATAAGCAGTATCGTAATAGTTGACGCCGAGCTCATAGGCACGCATAACTTCTTTTTCCGCCTTCTCGAAATCAATCGACGAACCTTTTCTGGTAAAGCGCATACATCCGTACCCGATGAGCGAAATCGGATCTTTGTTTTTATCTGATCTGTACTGCATACGTTTCCCTCCCGAATCCTTTTTGTTATTTTCTCATTTTTACGCCAAAATGTCCAATGAGATATGATTGAATCAATGGGATTTTCAACAAAAAAAGACCGCTGCGCAAGCGGCGGTCCCAAATTTAAAAAAATAGTCAATTACATCTTTTCACCCGTATATTGTGCATCCGAAAAAGCAAGTATGCAGTATCCTACAATCGGAATGAAAATGGTAAGAACACCGAATCCGATTCCTTTGCCGTATGCCTTTGCAAGTGCAAGACAGGAAACGATCATTGCAACGACACTGGTAGGAGCAAGTATGAAAAGAACGAACCATAAAATGTTGTTGTTAAATAAAATTTCGCATAATACCCAAATATTGTAAACGGGAATGATTGCTGCCCAGCCGGGTTTTCCTGCTTTTTTGAAAATCTTCCACATTGCGATAAGCGCTAAAACGCTGACAATAAAAACAAGAAGAAAACAGAATAAATAAATTATACCAAGGCCGGCAAAAAGCGCCAATGAAGCATCCGATGAATTACTTGACATGATAAATCCTCCTTTTAAACCAATTATATGATTAAACGTTGCATTAACCGCCCGTTCGTAAAGAATAATAATACATTATCTGCAAATATACAAGTGCCTATTCGCTTTTTCGGAAGGTTTCTTCCAATACTTTGTAAAAATCGGGAAATTCTTTTGCAATCGAAATAAATCTGCCCGAAGCATCAAGGAAGCAGTGCTCGCTTTTTCCCTTGCATACTACATTTCCGTTCCCGTCTTTCATTATGTAGTTTAATCCGATCTTGACGTTCTTAAGTTCCTCTATCGATGTTTCGACAGTGATAACCTGAGCAAACGTGGTTCCTTTGACAAATTTGCATTCAATGCTTGTAACCGGCGAAATAATGCCGTTTTCCTCAAGCTTCACGTAACTCCATCCGAGTTTGTCCAAAAAATCCACTCTTGCCTCTTCCATCCACCTTATGTAATTGGAATGGTGGGTAACCCCCATCTTATCCGTTTCGTAATACTGAATAGTATGCTTGTAAGTTTCCATGATAATCCGTCTTTCCTATTTTTTCGCTACGCCAAACATTTTATCATAAATCCGTTTCTTTTTCATATATTTTTTATCCTTTTTCCGATAGAAAAAAATCCGTTTTTATAATATAATTATAAACGGACGTTTTTATAACGAATAATCTTTAAAAAGGGGGGACAAAATGTATAACGAAAGCAAAATCTGGGTTGCAAAATCAGGCAATGAAAAAGTATTCATATATCCCAAGATGGCCAACCGACACGGAATGATTGCCGGCGCAACGGGTACCGGTAAAACAATCACGCTGAAAGTACTGGCAGAGTCATTCAGCGAATGCGGAGTTCCCGTGTTCCTCGCCGATGTAAAGGGAGATTTGGCCGGAATGTGCAATCCCGGAATCGAATCCGAGGATATGCAAAAGAGAATCGAAAAATTCGGACTCGCGGAAGAAGGTTTTAAATTCACTTCATATCCCACCACTTTCTGGGATGTTTACGGCGAAAAAGGACTTCCTCTTCGTACGACGATTAGCGAGATGGGGCCTCTTCTCCTCGCAAGAATTCTCGGTCTTAACGAAGTGCAAAGCGATATCCTTACCGTTATTTTCAAAATAGCCGATGACGAAGGACTTCTTCTTATCGATACCAAGGATCTTCGTTCGATGCTTACATATGTTGGCGAAAACGCTTCCGATTATTCACTCACATACGGAAATATAACAAAGCAGAGCCTCGGCGCAATAATCCGTGCCGTTATCGCACTTGAAAGCGAAGGCGGAGATTTGTTCTTCGGCGAACCCGCTCTCAACATCCGCGACTGGATCGGCTGTGATTTTACGGGCAAAGGAAACATTCAGGTGCTCGATTGCCAGAAACTCATCAACAATCCCACCATGTATTCGACTTTCCTTCTTTGGATGCTTTCGGAACTTTACGAAACACTTCCCGAAGCCGGCGATTTGGAAAAGCCCAGAATCGTGTTCTTCTTCGACGAAGCTCATATGCTTTTCGATTCGGCATCGAAAGCATTGCTTGACAAGATTGAACAGATCGTCAAACTCATCCGTTCAAAGGGCGTAGGTATTTTCTTCATCACTCAGAACCCCAAGGATATTCCAAACGGCGTTTTAAGCCAGCTCGGAACAAAGATTCAGCATGCTCTTCGCGCTTACACTCCCACCGAGTTAAAGGCCGCAAAAGCAGCATGTATGTCATTCAGGGAAAACCCCGAGTTCGACACGTTTGAGACACTTACTTCTCTCGGAATCGGCGAAGCGCTCGTGTCGGTTCTCGACGAACAGGCAGTTCCCACCATCGTTCAGAAATGCAACATTCTGCCTCCTCAGAGCCAGATGGGTTCGATTGACGACAATGTCAGGGATTCACAAATCAAAGCGAACATGCTTTACGTAAAATACGTTGAAACGGTAGACAGGGATTCCGCTTACGAATTCCTTCAAAGAAAAGCCATCAGCGACGAAGAAGCCAGAATCAAAGCCGCTGAAGAAGCTGCAGCCGAAAAGCAGAGACTCAAAGAAGAAGCCGATGCAGCCAAAACAGCCGAAAAAGCAGCCATTGCCGAACAGAAAGCTTTGGAGAAGCAGGCTCTTGCGGAACAAAAGGCTTTGGAAAAGCAGGCTCTTGCGGAGCAAAAAGCCGAACAGAAAAAAATCGATGACAGAAACAAAGCCATCAAGAGCGCTACCAAATCGGTTGCAAGCAGCGCCGCAGGTACCGTAGGCCGTGAAGCCGGAAAAGCTCTCGGCAGCGCAGTCGGCGGAAAATTCGGCAAAACTCTCGGCGGTAACGTAGGCGCATCTTTAAGCCGCGGCGTTATCGGAACTTTGTTTAAACTCAAATAAAAAATCATTTGACATTTATAAACCTTGTGTTTATTATATGTTGCAGATAAAGAATCTTCGGGGTCGGGTGCAATTCCCTACCGGCGGTACAGTCCGCGAACCGCTTATGCGGCCGATTCGGTGAAATTCCGAAACCGACAGTAAAGTCTGGATGATAGAAGATGCAATCATTTTGTATTTGCAGGCTCCGTTTTTTGCGGAGCCTTTTTTATACGCAAAAACACGTGTTGATGATCATTATGAAGATTCCTTATTATCAAATTCAAATCACGAAAGCGAGGAATTAGACTTGAAACTCACAATCAAAAAAATCACAACCCTTGCCATGCTCGCAGCGCTGGCATACGTACTGATGGCAATCTGCAGAATACCTTTTATGCCCCAGGCCTCTTTTCTGGAATACGATCCCAAAGACATTTTCTTTGTAATCGCCGGATTCTTGATCGGACCCTGGGAAGGCCTCATAATCATTGTGCTTGTGTGCCTGATTGAAATGGTAACCGTCAGCACTTCCGGACCCATCGGCCTTTTAATGAATGTTATCGCAAGCGTATGTTTCGTTTTGCCCGCATGCTTAATCTACAGAAAAAAGAAGAACCTTCCTCTTGCGATTGTCGGTCTTTCCGCCGGAGTACTTTGCATGACAACTTCAATGATTCTTTGGAACTGGATTATCACTCCCATTTACACGGGTATGCCGCGCGAAGCAGTTGTTCCGATGCTTCCTACCGTATTCCTTCCCTTTAACCTCATTAAAGCCGGAATCAACATGGCGCTTACCTTAATCATTTACAAGCCCATCTCACTCATTCTTCACAAAACAGGGCTTGTTGAAGAAAGAGCACGAAAAGAAGGCGAGGCAGAGAGCGAATCGAAAGTCAAAAAATTCTCTCCCCTTGCAATCATTGTCGGAATCTTCCTATTGGCAATCTGCATCGGCGCAATACTTATTATTCGCGGAAATTAATTATACTTTATATATCCAAACAAAGGACGAAACCCCGGGCTTAATGTCCGGGGTTCGTTTTATTCAATAACTCCTGTTCTTTCAAATAGTTTTAAAAAATTATTGACAAATATTCGCGCTTTTCATATAATAACACTTGCGTCACGAAAAGTCCGCAACGAGGTGTGGCTCAGTTTGGCTAGAGCACCTGGTTTGGGACCAGGGGGTCGCAGGTTCGAATCCTGTCACCTCGACTAGTGATCGATATGCAGGTGTGGTTCAATGGTAGAACATCAGCCTTCCAAGCTGAATACGTGGGTTCGATTCCCATCACCTGCTTTTTTATTTTCCCCGTAAACTCAAGGTTTACGGGGATTTTTCTTTGTCTCAAAACCGTGTAAAAGTGTGTAAAATCGTGTAAGTACATTTTGAAATGCTGTATTTTCAACGTTTAAAGGCATTTTTATTCCCATCACTATGGCATATTGAACCCTAAAGTGTTATTCAAGACATCTCTTGATATATCCTTTTTTGCTCTTCGATCATAGTGCCTTGTCATTGCCAAAGAACTATGTCCCATAAACTCTTGGATAGTCTTCTCGTCCATTTCTGCGTCATACATCTGTGAACAGGCGTAAAAACGGATTTTATGTGATGACTTATATTTTATGCCACAAGCATTACAATAATCCCTTAAATGCTCGTTAAATGCGTTTACAGAGATAGGCTTTTCGCCCTGACTTTGCAGAATGTAATTCTTATCGCCGTTTAGCTTTTCAAGTTCATCTAATAAGTGTATAGCATAATCACTTAATGGTATGATTCTTTTACCTTTATTAGAGTGTGCTTTCATATAATCTACATCTGTAACGCAGCGATTTATGTTTCCGACCTGCTTTGTTACAAGAGAATGAGTAAGATATAGCTCTTTTTTAGCTTTATTATAGTCATTCCAAGCGATAGCTCTTATTTCGCCAATACGAACAGGTAAGCAGAACATGAGTCTTACAGATAGATTAAATACATTAGGTTCTTGCGTTTCCAAGTAATTAATCAATGTTTCTGCTTCTTCACGTGTGTATGTTTCGCCTTCGCTTGCCGGAGCTTTACACTTTCTGATTAAATCTGTAATGCGAACACGTCTTGCGTCTATACAGGTTACGCCATCCATCATATTAGCGTAGTCAAAAGCACCGTTAATTATAGTTTTTACATTATTAAGGGCTTTCTTAAACATACTCGATCCGTCGCCTACAATTGATTCGTAGGCACTCATTAAGATACTCTCTGTGATGTCAGATATTGGCATATCAGCTATTGGTAAATCAGATATGTACTTATTAAAGTCTGCACGATAGTGTACTGCTGTTAAATATTCAATTGTCTTTTTCTCCAACCTTGTAGAAATCCATCCTTCTACAGCTTCTCGTAATGATGGTATGTGGACTTTATTACCAAAATACAAGTTATAAAGCTCATTAATCACATCATAATACTCTTTGGCTGTAATTTGCTTATCACCAGGTATACGAGTCTTGTAATATGGATATTTTTCGGTTGGATCACAAATCTTGTTCTTATGGACTTTTTTGACCATAATTTCTTTCTTACGCTTTTCCAAGTTTTCTAACTCGGAGTCGCCATTCATAAGGGTATTATATCCGTTAGGGATAGTAATATCCATACCATTAGTTACGTTTGTTGAATTAAAATTCTCTTTTTTCATATTATTTCTCCTTTTCAAAAGTAGTCGAGACAAAGCGTAAAAATGTTATTGTGTCTCGATATTATTTTTGATAAAATGGAGATAAAGATGGAGAGGAGAAATGAAAAGCGAAAAAACGCTGATAGTGTGTCTCGACTTGCGATTTTAAGGAGAATATATAAATGAAAGTTTTGCGTAATATGGAAAATAAAAAGTGGATTGTTTTTAATGAAGTAGAAGGTGGAACTCAGGAAGTTTTTATTGATTTTGGGAATGTTACATATAAATTTTTAAATGTTATGAATATGATATTTAATGGAAGACACGAGGAACTTCTTGTGGATGATTCAAATAGAGAAGCACTGATGAATTTGGTTAATCAAAAAGATGAATGGTCAGATGAATTTAAAAAACTCGATAATTACATAAGTAGTAAAGAATTATTATCAATAAATGAAAAAATAAGCATCTGGAAATCTTTTTCTTCAAATATGTATAAGGCGTTTCAGAAAGCAGAAGGCAATGAAATTGACGATAAAATTGTCGTTGGAAGGGATTTTTCTTATATCGGTTATGAATTGTACAAAGACGAAATCTATGAACGTTTTAGAATGCTTGATGTAACTGTTTTATTTTATTTTGATTTAAAAGAATGCTTATTTGGTCGCTCCAAGAGTGTAATTCAAAAATGCCGGTATTGTGGTGATTATTTCATTACAGAAAATAGAAGACATCAATATTGTGATGATTGTAAAGAAAACTATGGCTCAATAAGATACCATAGACGAAAAGAACATCCTATTGATGGAAGAATAAAGAAAATAAAAGATTTGCTTGGTCAAAGAGTAAGTACCGAAGCAACTGAATTATTGAAAGATTTTAATTTGCGTGTAGGTCATTATAAAGATAGACTAAAGGACCCTGAAAATGCAGTATATATTCCTAAATATGATGATGGAGTTGTTTTGAATACAGATGATGATTTAATCAAATGGCTTGATGAATATAGGGAAAAAATAAGAATTAGATGATTGAAAAAAGGCTCAATAGAGTCTTTTTTTATTGCATAAATCTCGAGACACAGTATTAGGCTTTTTTTGATTTATAAAGTGCCTCTCCATTATTAAATTAAAATGCGTTTCAATAATAATAACAATAATAATTTTTTGAAAGGAATTAAAGAAATGAAAACAAATCAGGATATTAGAGATTTAGCAAAACAGCATGGCGTTCATTTATGGCAGATAGCCGAATGTTTAGAAATGACAGATAGTGCTTTTTCTAAACGTTTAAGACACGAGCTATCAAGAGATGAAAAGGATGAAATTGAAGCAATTATTTATATGATTTCTAACTTATAAAATCTCTAAAAAGTGATTTTATACATTTTTGAATTATTTGAAAAATTTTTTTTGGTATAGTGAAGAAAAGAAACGAGAAAGGAATAGTTGATGTGGACGAATTATTCTCGACAACAATAGAAGAACAGTACATACAGACTGAAGATGTTTTTCATAAGTTGTTTTCCGGAAATACATTTGAATCAGGGAAAGAGTATTGTTTTGAAGACGGAAGATTAAAAGTAACATTTAAAACTAAAGATGCTAAAGAAATAAAACTTGATTATTTAGGTTTGTGTATTTTGGATGCCATTTATAGCTTGGCATTAAAAGGAATTTTATCTTTTACGGTAGATATGATTGCAAAGGTATTAAGTGGTAATGAGAACTTTCGAGCAACAGCACAGTTTAAAGAAAAGATTCAGGAACAAGTTGATTATTTGAAAGATGTGTTGATTATTATTGATGCTACAAATGATGCAAAATGCAAATCGAATGCAAGAAAGAAAAGAAATGGTGATTGTATTTTTAAAGGTTATGTTTTGCCAGTTGAAAAAACTACCATAAAGCATAAACGTAATGGTTATGTTGATGAAGGATATCGAATTAAAGATATTTCACCAATTTCTCGATACGCATCTTTTCAAAATAGAATGTTTAAGGTTTCTAATGAAATTTTAAAGGTAAAAGGAGTAAACAATACACTTCAAAACATATATATAAAGAGATTTCTTATTAGAAGAATATATCAAAAGGGTAGGAAGAATAAAGATATATCGTTTCTATGGAATAAAAAGGGAAAACGTGGTGGATTATTTCCGATGTTAGGCTTTTCTGATGAAGAATGCAATACAGAATACTTTCAAAGGAATACAAAGCCGCGGATCAAGAAAACGGTTGAAGCTATACTTAATCATTTAAAGAATAAAAAAGTTATAAGTGATTATTGTGAATATAAAACTAAGGATTCGTTTTCGGTATCTGGCTTTACGATTATTTATAAGTTTTAGGTAGGTATATTTGAAAGGCTATGCAAAAAGGTATGAAATACCTTGTAACAAAGTATGAAATACCCTGTAAAAAGGTATGAAGAACCTTGTAAGAAAGTATGAATCACAATGTAAAAAGGTATGAAATTATTTATGAATAAAAAGTGATACAAAGTCTACATTTATAAGGGTTCCGTAGAAATAAACTATTTGCCATATGTAAATATATGTAACCGTAATGTAAATGTAGGTAACTTGTAGGTACAGCAGATGCGTCCTTTTTGAGAACCGGACGCATCTGCATAGAATAATATTTTAACATAAATTTAACACAGAAGTGGATTAGAACAAAGAAGCAGTCTGTTTTTTGAAGTTATCTTTCCAAGGGAAAGGGACGAACGCAGGCT